>Ga0180301_10000013_pt1 | contig 125741 bp, 111 predicted proteins | sample GuaBasSediGuay16_FD_121797 | JGI IMG/M metagenome (GOLD analysis project Ga0180301, IMG submission 121797) | Subseafloor sediment microbial communities from Guaymas Basin, Gulf of California, Mexico - Guay16, Core 4569-2, 12-15 cm | ecosystem: Environmental > Aquatic > Marine > Hydrothermal...
AACACCCTTTAGGTTCCAGACCCACTTTCCGTTCTTCTTGTGTCTTTGCCGGAAGTCCTTTGGCTCATATCTGCACACCTGAAAAAGTAATTGACCCTGTGCGTCGGTGTAATCGTAGGTTTGCACAAGCCGCCTTTTGGTTTCTTCGAGTGGAATGTTGAAATCAGAAGCAATCCTTTTTAAGATTTTCGGGAAGTCTCGCCGGGTGTCCATACTATTGAGCCTTGCAAAAAAATGAATGGCGTCACCTTTTTTACCGCATCCATGGCAGAAGTATTGCCCAGTCTCACTGTTGAAATTCAAAGAGGGGTCTTGATCGAGATGAAACGGGCAGATGGTTTTGAATTCGTTACCGCCGATCTTTTCAATCTTTGGGAGATACTTTTTATAAAAGCTTTCGTAATTGCCCTGAAAGTACTGCAAAATGGCGTTTTTCATCAGGTTGTTTCCAAAATAAATTCTAAACAGTCGATCTTGCGCGATAGCACTGGCGCATACATTTCGACATCCACTTGGTTGTAGAGTTTGTCCAGATATGCCTCTAAAACGGGCGTTGTATTCGAAAGAATACTCGTTTCATTGGCCCATTGCTTGAAAGACTGGCCGCGCGAATAAAACGCAGGTATTTCCTCTTGGTTTTTCATGCCGCCACCGTGCGCGCCTCAAGCCAGGCCACCAGCTTATCGACCGGATAGGCTACCTTTCGGCCTACTCGAATTCGACCTGCTGGTCCTTTCCCAGCCGAGTCCAAGTTCGCCAGTGAGCGCGGATTCAGAATGCCACCGGAAAAACGTCCGACTTCGCTCCGTGCCACGTAAGGACACGGCCAGCGTTCAGCCATTGTAGTCAGATTTATCGTGCGATTTTGCATAAAAACCCTCCCAAACGACAAAATTTTTATCATCTGAGAAGGTATATTATTTTATGGGATATTGCGTGTACAATGAGAGATAACTGTGATAATTTACGTCTCACTTAAAAGGGGGGCCAAAAGGGGGACCTTCGAGAACGCACCTCTTTGCAGCGTTATAGTAATCTCGCGCCATAAACTTATCGGTAATATATGGTAGTTCATCCACGATATCCTTCATGCTCTTTTTTTGTCGCTCCCGTAAATCCCAAACTTGCAGATATCGTTCATAAAGTTCTAAGTTGAAATCTTGATCCCGAACACGTTTGAAATAATGTGAGTGAAGTTCCTTTTCCTTCAGCCACTTTCTTCTCAATGTGAAGAATTCAATTTCTGGGCCATCCCACCCGTCCCATTCCCATGATTCAGTAATTTCACCTTTCTTACCATCGCTGATAATTTTCTTGAGCTCACTTATAATGCGTGTCTTTGAAAACCTGAGATCAATTTCGAGAGTAAATTTTTGTGGTAAACCCATCTGGACAACTCGTACAGGTTCTTGAGGTAATGGGCTTTGCATTATAAGATTTTTATAATTTTTTTTTGTATATTCAAGGTGTCTTAATGCAAATTCTCTATGAAGTTGCGTTGCCTTGGTCCTGATATTTTCTTTTAGCATTTTCTTTGTCCTCTGGTTGTTTTAAGAAATTTTCAAGTCTCTCAATAGTTTTTTGCCCACTATCCAGCGCAAGATGAGCATATCTTTCCGTCATTTGAAGTGTTGAATGACCAAGTCGCTCCTTGACCACATAAAGGTCTTCACCTTGTTGAACCAGCCAACTCGCATAAGTGTGTCTCAGAGTGTGAAAGACGACCTTATCACGCCTATCTGTAATACCATCATTCAAGCCAAGCTCTTTGACAATTCGTTCAAAAGCTCTTGAAACTTCACGCCGTTGGTTTCCACCAGGGCCAGGATAAATCAGATCGTTCGCCTTCCCGGGTATTTTGCCCAAAAACATTTTTTTTACTTCCGTGGTCATGTATGCGATGCGCGTCTTGGTATTTTTGGAGTCTTTGACGATCATCTGCCCTCGACTTGTATCAATGTCGATCCATGTTAAGCGAAATATCTCACTCGCTCTGAGTCCCGAATGGAGGCTTAAAAGCGCCATTTCCCAAGTTTCTGGTGACTCCTGTTGCAATTTTTTCAAAAGACTGTCAGCCTCTTCACGCGTCAGAAAACGGAGGCGCTTGTTGTCTACCTTTGGCATTTTCACTTTCTTGACCGGGTTGTCGCCTGTAAAGAGGTTGTTCCGATAGGCAAAATTGAACACCTGGCGCGTCACGGCGAGAGCATATTGAACACTGCGGGGGCTCAAGTCGGCCCGCTTCATCCGACTTTTGATTTTCTCAAGGTGAATAGGCGCGATTTCGATCAAGGTGAGTTTACCCAGGGTAGGGGAAAGCCACTTTTTGAAAAGGCTCCGCTCCCTGTTATATGTTTGAGGGTCTTTGTCGGCTTTAGTTTGCGGAAAATACCGCTCATTAAAGATTTCGGCAAATGTGAGGCCCTCTGTGGCCCTAATTTCACGCTCGTTCTTTGCAGCCTCGCGCTTCTCGGCAAGTGTGACGGCCCCTTCGCCTCTTTTTTGGGCTCGCTTGAGTCCCGCTAGCTCAAGGGCCGCTTTTTGTGCGCTCCAACCGTCGGAGGCCCATCCAAGGCCCTCTTCGCGAAGTTTCCCTTCATGAAAATATCTAATAGTGAAGTAACGATCAAAAGCGACTCCATGTTTTCGCGTCCGATGCTTCCTGTACCTGACCCCCGGAAATGTTGTTTTGTGCCATTTCATGTCAAAAAGCTCCTTATCTTTCTGGCTGTCCCAAAAATCCCTCGGGCTGTCCCAATCCAAAAAGAGGAGTTTTCTCCGACTTTATTGAAGTCCCTCGGGCATTCTGTCCCAACATAGTCCCAAATTTTTAGCTGAAAGTAGGTTATTTTGAATGACGTTATGTGAAGGAAGGATAACAGATAAGGCTATGAAATGTCAAGAAGAAAATGGCAAGAAATGACGAAAAGTGAAAGTATAGGAAAATGGCAAAAATGGGGCTTAAAATCCCTCGGAGCTTAGTCTCTGTACGAGTTCGATTCTCGTCCCAGGCACCAATAAAATCAACAACCTGCCTATTCCCCCTTTGTTTTTACCCAAACCCACGGCCAGAAAAGTTCCACCCTGCAGCAGAGGATAGGGTGTTTTCAGCCATCATTTGCCTCTTCAAAGAACTTCTTGATAAAGACCGCGAGTGTGCCCAGTTTCTCCCTTCAGCCGATCGTGGAAAGCTTGATCTCACCTTATGGAAATGGCCTTGAACCGCAATATTTACAAGGGGTTCACAAGGGATTTCACTTGACAGGCAAGACCATTTTTCATATACTTCGAATCTCCGGGGGCGGGTTGTGTTCAATGACTGTTGTCGGTGATCACAAAACACATGACACATAAACAAGAGGTTTAAGAAGCGCACCTCTCTCCGTTAAAGGAGACAAAAATCTTTAAAATTCTGGCATAGCGAGGCTTCCAGCAGATGAGAAGAGTCGTGATAACAGGTATCGGAGTTGTAACGCCAATCGGATGCGGGAAAGAGCGGTTTTGGTATTCGCTAGAGCAAGGCGCTTCAGGCGTAGACAGAATCACGAAGTTTGACGTTTCTAGGTATGATTGCAAGATAGCCGCAGAAGTTAAGGATTTTGATCCCTTAGACTATGGCATGAATAAAAAGGAAGTTAAAAGGCTCGACGTTTTTAGCCAATATGCCTTAGCTGCTGCTTATCAGGCCATTGAAGATGCCCAACTGTCATTTAAGGACAAGAATCCAAACATTGGCGTCATTGTGGGATCAGGGATTGGGGGATTATCCACCATTGAGGATGAAAGTAAACAATTCTTTTTGAGGGAGAGTAAAGGCAAAAACAGCGCTTCCTTTGTTAGCGCCTTGTTTGTTCCTATGATCATGCCAAATGCGGCCGCAGGAAATATCAGCATGAAATACAAGCTGAACAATTCAAGCATGAGTACGGCAAGCGCATGCGCAACCGGTCTTCATTCAATCATATATGCTGCCAAGGACATCATGTTAGGTGATTCGGATGTGATGATCGCCGGCGGTTCAGAGGCTGGTATCACCCCTTTGGGTATTGGTTCCTTCTCGAACATGCATGCTTTATGTAAGGAGTATAATGATGAGCCACAAAGGGCGAGTAGACCCTTTGACCGTGAACGTAAGGGCTTTGTTATGGGTGAAGGTGCTGGCATCATCCTCCTTGAAAGCCTTGAGCACGCCCTTAAACGAGGGGCTCGAATCTATGCCGAGATTGCCGGATACGGGTTGACCTCGGACGCATACCATATTACGGCCCCTGATCCGGATTCTTATGAAATTGCGCGGGCTATTCAGCTTGCCCTTGATAGAGCCGGGATCAGCTATAAAGATGTTGATTATATTAATGCCCACGGCACAGCCACACCTGACAACGATTTGTCAGAGACAAATGCGATTAAGAAAGTGTTTAAGGATGCTGCCTACAAGGTCAAAATTAGTTCAACCAAGTCAATGACGGGTCATGTAATAGGCGGCGCTGGCGCCATTGAAACCGCTGCTTGTCTGTTTGCAATCGAAAGGGGTATCGTTCCTCCGACAATCAACTATGAAAATCCTGATCCTGAATGTGATTTATATTATGTTCCAAATAAAGCAGAACATTGTGAAGTGAATGTCGCGATCAATAATTCGTTTGGGTTTGGGGGACATAATGCTGTGCTTCTTTTGAAAAAGTATAACAACAAATGAGGTTGAAAACGATAACCAAGCAAAAACTTAGAGATCCCTGATTGCCCTTAGATTGAACCGGTTGCGCAATAAAGGCTAAAGTATTTCATGAGTGTACCGATTAAAAAGATAGATATCTAGATATAAGGAGGTCTCTATGGCGGATATTGAAATTGAGGGCCCACCATTCGTCAAAATGGACCCCTCAGAAAAGAAAGTTTCGGGTCCTGCCAGCAAAAAGGTGGTCCGCAGAGATCGACGGAAGAATAAACAGGATCGACGGAGAAGCGTAAGGGAAGGGATCTTTGTTTCTCTTTCTGTAGATAATGAACGACGCGTTCTAAGAGATAGAAGAAAAGCCGGTTCCTGAGAATTGAAGTTATCGTTAGATTGAAGTTATTGTTTTTGGACTGTCACTATAACTTCCCTGGTCATCCCCATCCTTAATAAATAAAATTGCCAAAATAAAAGCCATCCCTCAAAACCTCTTCCTAAAATCTCTTAGAGTTAAACTTTGAAGGCCACAAGGACTGAATCCCTGTGGCCTTCTTTTACATATTAAAAAAAGCCGAAGCATTAGGATTTCGCCGCCACATAAATCCCCCTGCTAGCTCTCTTGATTTTTCCCTGCTTGGACGCTCTCATGAGGATATTCCTGATTTTCTTGTCTTCAAATCCGGTCTTTTTTATCAGCGTGGGAGCATCAACGCCTTTTTTCGCCCTCTTGATGATATTGACAACCTGGTCAGTGGCAGTCAACGCAGAGGGTTTCCTGGCTTTGGTTTTCTTTTTTGCAGGGGCTTTCTTTGCAGGAGCCTTTTTTCTGGTTTTAGCCTTGGTTTTGGTTTTTTGTTTCTTGGTAGCTTGAGCCTTTTCAAGCTTGTCAACCGCTTTCATGACCTTTTCCGTCTTCTTTACGAGTGCCTTGAGCGCCTTGGTTACAGCCCGCAGATCCTTTTTCAACTGTTTCATTTACGCTTTCCTCCTTTTCTTGGGTTTATTCGTAATCCACCCTTTTTTTCAGTTCCTTGCCGCACCTGAAGAAGGGCAACTTCTTGGGTTTCACGTGGACGGATTCTCCAGTCTTGGGATTTCTGCCGGTATATCCCTTATATGTCTTCACAAAAAAAGAGAACAAGCCGCGGATTTCCACCCGGTCGCCACTTGCGAGGGCGTTGGATATTTCATCAAAGAATAGATCAATGACCTTCTTGGCTTTGGTTCTTGAGAGGTCGGTCTCCTTTTTAAGCGTTTTTATGAGTTCTGCCTTGTTCATGTGGCCCTCCTGCAAATCAACATAATTTTTATAAACTCATTGGAAAAAAGAAATGCTGCTTTTAAGCATTAAGCGTAACAGCCTACATACGGAAATATGAAAGCAGCATTGAACGGGTGATAATGCTACAATATATTGTGGGGGATTTTTTCGGCGGTAAACTGAAGCGTACGGGCGTGATTCTGACAGGCAGATCATTTAGAATTTTAATAGTGGTTTTAAATAGTTAGAAAAAATAAACCACATCCTAAAAATAGATGTGGACAGACCCATCCCCTCCATTTTGAACATCTACGTGATGCGCCGGAGGGGGGGCTTCCTCATCCAACACTTGATTGGGAATTGCTCGCTTACTGTGCCCCCGCAAATGCCGGTCTTGTGAGGAATTTCCGTTTAACCCAGGAGGTCAATAATATGCTCTTCACCTGAACCCCGGTTGGGTATATCTCGTGAATCAGTTTCCTTCTTCAAATCGGATTCATCTGGCAAATTTTCAAGAGATTCTACGGGATTAACCTTCTTTTCAACAACATCCGGGGTGGTCTCATGAAGCCCCTCTATTTGGTCTTGCACGGCGTTCGGATTGTCTTTATTCAAGTTTGTTGCCACATTACCGATCCCTTCAATCATTGTTTATCTCCTTATCTTAAGGTTTGTGCGAAAAGAAAAAGCCCATTCTCCTCCCGAAAGAATGGGCGCAAGTATTTAAATTATCCATCGGTTGGGCAGCCCCGCTACCCGTCTTTTGCGGACCGGAGGCTTTGCGTCCCACCCTTTCGGGCGGTTTGCCTTTTTCACAAGCCGTCTTATCTTGATCATTATATCGGCATAGTTATAGGAAAACTTTAACAAAAAAGACCAAGTCGTTATTCCGGTTGAACAGCCGCGGAGTGGACAGTCCTCGAGGCGTTCATATTTAAGAGGCAGTTCCCAAATCACAACAATTGAGGCTCCCTGCAGAAAGCTGCAGGGAATCTTCAAAATGTAAGGAAAAAGGGCACCCTTTTAGATTCACTCGTTTCCATGGAAAAAATACCTTCGAGCTTGACTCAAACCGACAGGTGTGACAAATAACCTCTCACCTGTGTCATACAGACCACACAGACGGACAGCATTACCCAAAACAGATCTATTGCGCGAAATAGGGAAGACCCGCGAAATGTGTTAAAGGAAGGATAAATGCAGATTTTTGCTCATTTACAAGACAGAATCAATCCTTTGAATTGAAAAGGGGGGGATGATGACGCCAGAACAGATGCGAGATAGAGCCGTGGAAGTCTTCAATAAGCAGAAGATGCTTTGCAGTCAGGCCATCGTCACAGCCGGCCTGGAATTTATCGGTGAACAAGAGCCAAATAGCGCAATCCGCGCAGCAGGTGGCTATGCGGCTGGTCTTGGTTTTTGTGGAGACACCTGCAGCTGCCTTGTGGGGGCCATGTCAGTCATTGGGAATCTTTTTGGGCGTGCCAATCAGGAAGAGATCGAAGATGGCCGCCTGGGTCCAACGGCCCGTATCATGTACAAACGTTTTAGGGAAATGATTGAGGGGATGCGGGGCACCATGATATGCAGCGGGGCATCAAAGACGAACTGGCTTGACCCAGAAGATGTGAAGGCTTTCAAGATAGATGGGAGGCGGGAACGTTGTGCGGAAATTGTCGGTCAAACCGCGGAAATACTGGGTCATCTGATTATCGAAACCATAGGGGAAAAGGATTTGGCCTTGCTGCAAGAAGGGACGCTTCAAGAAGGGACGCTTTAGGGTGTCCAAAGGAAGTATGATTCGTAACATTGACACGAGCCATCCAGTTTCTTAAGGCACAGAACATCCCGTTTGATGTGGTAGAATACGAGCACCTCGAAAAGGGTGCTTTGTTTGCTTCTGGAGCCATCGGAATGCCGATTGAACAGACCATCAAGACATTGGTCGTTGAACTGTCCAAAAAGGGCTATCTTGTGGTGCTTATGCCGGGTAGCAAGTCCATTTCTTTTAAGAAACTTGCCATGGCCCGCAATGCAAAAAGGGCTGCCATGGTCAATGCAGCCATGGCGGAGCGTCTAACAGGTTATCTGATAGGGGGCATTAGCCCGTTCGGGATGAAACAACCCTTGAAAGTGGTGATGGACGGAGGCCTGCTGGCCTTTGACAAGGTGGCCATTAATGGGGGCAAAAGGGGACTCATGCTCATTATGAGCCCAGCGGATATCTTGAAGGCAACCGATGCGGAGCCGATCGAATTATAATGGAGATTTCTGACCGGCCTGCTCCTCGGACGCGAAGCACTGCCGTCAGGCAGAACCCCCCGCCCGGAAGGGCGGAGAGGCCTTACTTTCGTAACAAAGACCTGTTTACCAAGACAAGATGCCTGAATTAGATCTAAGTCAAGGAACCATATACTACGAAATTCATGGGGAGGGCGAACCACTCGTTGGCCTGCACTATGGGGCGGGTTCTACCAAGGCCTGGAAAAACCAGATTTCAGCCTTTGCTGAGCATTTTACCTTCGTCATTTACGATCGTCTGGGACATGGTCAATCTGAACATCACCTCCCTTACGAAGAAAGATATTTTGAGAATCGAGCGATGGAACTCGGAGAACTGATCACTCATCTTGGCCTTGACTCAGTACATCTGTGCGGGATGTGTGAAGGCGGGGCTGTCGCTTTTGTATTTGCGTCCTCATGGCCCGAGAAGGTGAAGACGCTGATACTTCAGGGTGTCGGCTATTACGGGACCGATCAAACCATTGCCCAGTGTGAACAATACTTTCAGCCGTGGCCGGACCTTGATATATCGATTCGACATCGGCTTATCCACTATCATGGAGAGGATTATGCCATGCTGAAATGGGAGTCCCTAAGGGCGGCAAAGCACTATGTTTGGAGCCGATTTTACGATTTGAGACCAAGGTTTTCCAGTATTGCAGCTCCCACGATGATCATCGGGGGTGACCGAGATCCGTTTTTTGGTCTAGAACAACCGATTGCTGCTTACAGAGGAATCAAAAACGCTGAATTGTGTATCATGCCGGGGACCGGGCACTTTGCCAATGAAGAAGCCCCAGCCATGTTTAATCAAATTGTGTTAGACTTTCTCAAAAAACATATTTGCGCCCCGAATAGGAGAAACCTCATATGAAGGTACCACTGTTAGATCTAAAGGCCCAATACCAGACCATCAAAGATGAGGTGATAGCAGCAACACAGGCGCTTTATGAGACCCAGCGTTTCATCCTCGGGCCGGAGGTTGAAAAATTAGAGGAACAGATTGCACGGTATTGCCACACCCGATATGCGGTTGGCGTATCATCTGGAACGGATGCACTCCTCATCTCATTGATGGCGGCTGGAATCGGCCCTGGAGATGAGGTAATCACCTCACCCTATACATTCTTTGCCACAGTAGGGTCGATAGTACGGGTGGGTGCCACGCCTGTCTTTGTGGATATCCAAGAAGATACATACAATATGGACCCGGAAGCGATAAGTGATAAGATAACAAAGCAGACCAAAGCCATTATCCCCGTCCATCTGTATGGCCAATGCTGCGACATGGAGCCGATTTTGGAACTGGCTCGTTCACATCATATCATGGTCATTGAGGATGCCGCGCAGGCCATAGGCGCAGAATACAGAAACAGAAGGGCAGGTTCTATGGGCGATATGGGCTGTTTTTCATTCTTTCCATCCAAAAACCTGGGCGCCTTTGGTGATGGCGGCATGGTAACCACATCCTCGGATGTCTTGTATGAGAGTCTGAAGAGGCTTCGCGTCCATGGTTCAAGCCCCAAATATTATCATAAGGTTGTCGGCGGAAACTTTCGGTTGGATGCCCTTCAGGCAGCCATCCTTCGTGTAAAGTTGGCCTACCTGGAGCAATGGACTTCGGCACGCCAGGCCAATGCCCGGCGCTATCGGGCGCTTTTCAGCCACGAAGGATTGAATGACTTTATCGGGCTCCCAATAGAAAAAAATGGTCGACACATCTATAATCAATTTGTCATTGCCGTGCAGAGTCGTAGGGATGACCTCAAGAGATTTCTGAGTGAAGCCGGTATTGGTACTGAAATATACTATCCGGTTCCTTTGCACCTGCAGCCCTGTTTTGAATATCTTAATGCCACAAAGGGTAGTTTTCCAATGGCAGAAGCGGCTGCAGAGAAGACCTTGGCACTTCCCATTTATGCGGAATTAACTGATGAGCAACAAGCGTATGTTGTACGGAAAATCAAGGCATTTTATTCATCGTAGTGCCACAATCTAAAAATATCCTTGCATTTTTTCTTTTATGGCGATATTTTAAATATATCAGTGGGGATGTAGCTCAGGAGGGAGAGCGGTACGTTCGCAACGTACAGGTCAGGGGTTCGACTCCCCTCATCTCCACCAGTTCTTGAGGCGTTATTGTCCAGACAGCTGCCCACTCAACTTTTAGGGCGCCATCAAACAGCAAGAAACCAACGACATCTGGATTGTGGCGATTTGGGAACCTGTTGAGACATAACCAGTAACCTGTTTGTCACGAGTCACCCATCACCAAACGAAGAAGCAGATGACTCCAAAAAAGGTAAATAAGCGCTCCGCCAAGGTGACACGCACCACCAAGGAAACAGACATAAGACTTGGATTGACCATAGAAGGGGAGGGCAAATTCGCCATTACAACAGGCATCCCGTTCATGGACCACATGCTCACCTTGATGGCTGCCCACGGTTTCTTTGATCTGACCCTGAATGCAAAGGGCGATATTGAGATCGACCATCATCACACGGTCGAAGACCTTGGGATGGTCATAGGCGAAGCCTTTAACAAGGCACTAGGGGATCGAAAGGGAATAAAACGGTATGGCCGGGGCGTGGTTCCGATGGATGAGGCGTTGGCCTCTGTGGTGATTGACTTTTCGAATAGGCCATTTCTTGTCTATCATGTTAACTTTAAACATGAAACCACCGGGCGTTTTGACGCACAACTTATTCAAGAATTTTTCAGGGCGTTTGTCAACCGAAGCGGTGCGACCCTCCACATCAATGTCATGTACGGCGAGAATACGCACCATATCATAGAGGCCGTGTTTAAGGCCTTTGGCCAGGCACTTGATGAAGCCAGTATGCTGGACAAAAGGATTGCCGAGGTCCGTTCTACCAAAGGGATATTATAGGAAAAGGGATACGATATGTCTCAATCAGTGCATGGCCTACGGCGTGTCGCCGTATTTATCTTCCTCGTTTTGATCAGCGGGGGGCTGTGCCTGCTCGCATGTGTCCCCCGTGAACAAGCCCCCACAGCCAAACCACTCGGCGTCTTGAATATCAGAACCCTGCTGGTCGTGCCCTTTAATAGCATCGCTGAACGATATGAGATTGGCACCACTGTTCGCTGTCCCTTGTGCGGCACTGTCTTTGTCACAGGTCCTGTTGCCTCAGGCGCTGACTGCGAGATGACCAAACAATTATTGACCTTCTTAAAGGCCAAAACAGCGTATACGTTGATTCCTCCGGGAATGGGCGAGGGGGTGCGGTCCAAGATCCTTTCTGAGTCCGGTCATCTATCGGAACGCGATCTTCTGGTGGAAATGGGACGAAGGGTAAAGGCAGATGCGGTTGTCAGTGGAACCATTTATCGTTTTAGACAGCGCATCGGAACAGGCTTTTCAGCGGACACACCCGCCTCTGTAGCCTTTGGTATTCATCTCGTGCGAGTGGCAGACGGGCGCCTGATATGGACTCAACACTTTGATGAAACGCAGCAATCCCTTAGTGAAAACCTTTTTAAGTTCTCTGCGTTTGTTCAAAGTGGGGGCGCTTGGCTTACTGCGGAAGAACTGGCCAGGATGGGATTGAATAAGGTTATGGCCACTTTTCCTGTCCCTTGAGTGAAGCCTCCCCGTGCTTCCGCACGGGGTTCTGCCTTGCGGCAGCGCTTTGCGTGGCGGGGAGCAGGCCGGTCATGAGGCGCTGTTCCTTAATAAAACGTGTCAGATGCGAGTCGAATGCCTCACTGCTTTGTTCAGCCTAAAATAACCAACCTACAATCTTACAAATTCAGGGAAATTTTTAAATGCTCGTTATTCCAGCAGTGGACATAAAAGGGGGGCGCTGTGTCCGGCTCCTTCAGGGGCGAGAAGATTCTGAGACCGTATTCTCGGATGATCCCTCTGGCATGGCAGCAAGATGGGAGGCCGAGGGGGCTGAGTTATTGCATGTTGTCGATCTGGATGGTGCTTTCAGAAAGAGCCCCCAGAATGTAGACGCCATTAAACGTATCATAGACAGAGTCCATATACCCATCCAATTAGGGGGCGGCATACGGAGCATGGAAACCATTGCCGTCTTTTTTGATTTGGGTGTGAGCAGGGTGATTCTAGGAACCGAGGCAATTAGAAACCCTGGTCTGGTTGAAGAAGCCTGCCAGGCCTTTCCAGGTAAAATTATCGTAGGCATTGACGCCCGAAACGGCATGGTTGCTGTAGAGGGATGGACCCGAACAACCGAACAGCGGGCTATTGAGGTAGCCAAAGATTTTGAGGGATACGGACTTGCAGGCATCATCTTTACGGACATTCACAAAGACGGCATGCAGACCGGCCCTAATATCGAAGAGACGAAACGATTAGCCGAATCTGTATCCACACCGATTATCGCTTCGGGAGGAGTTGCTGATATCGATGACATAAAGGCCCTGGCAGAGCTGGAGCCTCTCGGGGTGGTCGGGGTCATAACGGGTAGGGCCTTGTACGCAGGCACCCTGAATCTGGGTCAAGCCATAAAGGTTGCGAACGGGTAGAGATTTTTTTCTTGACATTGTTCTAAAAAAGCATTAGTATTAAAAACTTTTAAAGAAATTTAAGGTCTCGTATATATACTTAAACATTTTCGTGAAGCTAACTATCCGAACGCCTTCTATTCTTTTACTTGATAAAATCTTTATTATTTCATTATTCAAATCAAGCTTCAAGGCGTTTAACCTTACTTCCTGTTTCTGCCAACGCACTCTTATATACCAATTAAAACAGAGACTTAATTTGCCTTTAACAAAATAGAGATGTCTTTAAAAAAAACGATCTTACAGCAGCTAACTGCAGCAACAAAGGCCAAAGATACGATCAAAATGAATACCTTGCGCATGTTGCGAGCTGCCATCAAGAACCGGGAGGTCGAACTTCGCACTGAGCTTGAGGACCAGGAAATCCTTCGCTTGATTCACACTCAAATCAAGCAACACAAGGAGGCCATCCGTCAATTTAATGAGGGCGGCCGAAATGATCTTGTGAAGAAAGAAGAGGATGAGCTTGCCATATTGATGTCATTCATGCCTGAGCAGCTCTCAGAAGAAGCGATTGCCAAAATCGTTACCCAGGTTATTCAAGAACTCAACGCTAAGGACATGAGGGACATCGGGAGGGTCATGAAAACACTTATGGCGAGGTTGGCCGGTTCGGCCGATGGCAAGATCGTCAATGAAATCGTTAAAAAGCAACTAACCACTTAAAGTTGTGGAGGATATTGCATCTTGGCTGGTTTCGTACCCGATGATAAGGTTGCAGATGTTCAAAATGCGGCCAATATCGTTGATGTGATTTCGGAACATGTGACCCTGAAAAAGACAGGCAAGAATTTCTTAGGATTATGTCCATTTCATGCGGACAAGAAGCCATCTTTTACGGTCAGCGAAGAAAAGCAGATCTTTCACTGTTTTGGGTGCGGGCAAGGTGGCAATGTTTTTACCTTTCTCATGCAGTATAATCATCTGAGCTTCCCAGAGGCTGTAGCGTTCCTGGCGCAAAGATACGGTATTGAGATACCGACCCGAAATATGTCGCCAACGCAAAAAAAGGCATTGGAAGAAAAGGAAAGGTTGCTTCAGATTAATCAGAAAGCGGCTGATTATTTCAACGGGATGTTGGCCGGTCCATCTTCAGGTAAACGCGCAAGGGATTATTTGAAAAAACGGCAAATGACGCCGCAAGTCATAGATCGCTTTTTGCTGGGGTATGCGCCACAGGCATGGAACGGCCTGACACAATACTTTTCCAAAAAAGGGGTACCTCTGGATGATCTTGAAAAAGCAGGACTGGTGATTGCCAAAAATGGAAGATATTATGATCGGTTTCGGGATCGGATTATATTTCCCATTGTTAATGTTCATCAAAAGGTTGTGGGCTTTGGTGGGCGCAGCTTGGATGATAGCTTGCCCAAGTATCTTAACTCACCTGACACACCTGTTTATCACAAGAGTCGAACATTGTACGGGCTACATATTGCCAAAGAAGGCTGCCGCCAGAGCGGCTCAGCCTTTATTGTAGAAGGCTATTTTGACCTTCTGGCCTTACACTGTCATGGCATACAAAATGTGGTGGCGACCCTTGGAACGGCTCTGACACGGCAACACGTACGCATCGTGAAGGGCTATGCGCAGCAAATCATCCTTGTCTTTGATTCGGATGAAGCTGGCATAAAAGCTGCTGAGCGCAGTCTGTCTCTGTTTCTTGAAGAAAAGGTTGATGCTCGCATCATGGTCCTTCCTGAGGGGAAGGATCCAGATTCCTATATCTTCACAGTTGGTGCCGATGCATTTCGCAAGGCAGCTGAAAAGGCCCTTGGTATCATACCATTTCTTATCGCATCTGCTATCAAGAAACACGGCCTTTCTCTGGAAGGCAAGGTACATATTGTTGAAACTTTGAGGGGGCCACTCAGTTCATTACCCGACAACGTGAGCCGTTCGGTCTATATAAGGGATTTAGCCGAGCGTTTGGACATCGATGAATCAGCCATCTTGGCACAGGTCCGGGCTTCTGCAACAAGGGACAAAAAAGCGGTCTCTTTACTCAAGCCACGGCATAGCTCAAAACTCGAAGAGGCCCTTGTTGCAATGATATTGCAATACCCGGAGATCGTGTCCGACTTTAACATGCAAGAAATGATAGAGGGCTTTGAGACCGTCGAACTTAAGAAGCTGGGGCACATAATTTTGAAGAATTTTAGTTCAAACAACCCTGTAAGGGGTGCCGACCTGATCGCACAGACGAATGATGTCGAGATGAGGAACTTGATATCTTCTCTGTTAATGGAAGATGTCCAGGCGGATCGTGACGGTTGTCACAAGATTATCAGGCAGTATCAAGCCCACCTTAGAAAGCGGCATATAAGACAGCTTTCAAAGAAGATTAAAGAAGCCGAAAAGGCCAATGACCACCAGTTGTTAAATCAACTCCTCGCTGAAAAACAAAAATGGGCTCAACAGCGATTGGAAGTCCTTTGATAACAATGAAAAGTTAGGTTTGGAAGGAGTTTCTTATGGCCAAAAGCCCCAAAGTAGAAGATTTAAAACAACTGATCACTAAAGGAAAAAAGCAGGGCTATCTTACCTATGAGCAGCTCAACGATGCCTTGCCAGAAGGCACGGTTTCCTCTGATCAGATTGATCAAATGATCATGGTCTTTGACGAACTTGATATTGAGGTGATCGATGGGAGTAAAGTTAAGGTATATCAGCGGGATGTGCAAAAAAAGGTCATAGAAGAGGAGGCAGCGATAGCTCCGGAACCTGAGGGAGATGTATTTGGCAGGGTCACTGATCCTGTTAAAATGTACCTTCGTGAGATGGGCCTGGTATCTCTGCTGAGTCGAGAGGACGAGGTAGAGATCGCAAAGGGAATAGAGGCAGCAGAACAGGAGGTATTGAAGAGCCTGGTGCAATCTACGGTTGGTGTGCAGAAGATTATCAGTCTTGGGGATCAACTTCTAAGGGGTGAGATTCGCCTAAAGGATGTCTTGCGGGACGTGGATGAGACTGATACCTATGTCGAGGAATCAGAGCATGCAGACAAAATTTGCAGAACGATTGAGGCGATTAAAGAAATTGAGAAGGAGAACACAAAATACCGAGAATCGCTATTCACTACAAAGATGGACCCCGAAGCACGCCGCAGAGTAAGACGCTGTATAAATCGTAGGAATCGCAAGATTTTTGAGTACATCAAGGATTGGAGATTAGACGCCAGATATATCGATTCTGTTGTGGATGAGATCAAAGCGCATATCGCTCAATTTGACAGGCTGGAACAGGAGCTTGCACAATGTGCTTCACAGTTGGGCGTCTCATTGACCGAACTCCGCGAGGGTTGTAAGGGGAAAACAAAGTTTATCAAGCGGTTGTCCAAACAGAGCTCCCTGAAAAAAGTCGAACTTTCAGCTATCGTCAAATACGCCAGCCAGATCATAGAGACCATTCATCAACTAGAGCTCCAACTGAAGATGAACAATCAGGCCCTGAAGCGGGTGTTGGCCCGGTTTGAACAAGGCCAGCACAACACCAGGGTGGCCAAAGGAAAAATGATCAACGCCAATTTGAGGCTGGTGGTTAGCATTGCAAAGAAGTATACCAATAGGGGGCTTCAGTTCCTGGACCTGATTCAGGAGGGAAACATCGGCCTTATGAAGGCTGTTGACAAGTTCGAATACCGCAGGGGCTATAAGTTCAGCACATATGCCACCTGGTGGATCAGGCAGGCCATTACAAGGGCCATTGCCGATCAGGCTCGAACGATTCGAATTCCGGTCCACATGATCGAGACCATTAACAAGCTGATTCGAACGTCCCGCTATCTGGTGCAGGAGCTGGGCCGGGAACCGACGCCAGAGGAAATTGCCCAAAAAATGGAATTTCCCCTGGACAAAGTACGCAAAGTCCTGAAGATTGCTAAGGAGCCTATATCTCTGGAGACACCGATTGGAGAGGAAGAGGACAGTCATCTCGGGGACTTCATAGAGGATAAGAAGTTCATGTCGCCTTCTGAGGCTGCTATCAGCCTGAACCTGGCCGAGCAAACCCGAAAGGTGTTGGCAACCCTGACACCCCGTGAAGAGAAGGTTCTTCGCATGCGCTTTGGGATAGGTGAAAAGGCAGACCATACACTCGAAGAGGTGGGTAAGGATTTCGCGGTAACCCGAGAACGCATTAGACAGATCGAGGCAAAAGCCTTAAGAAAGCTGCGCCATCCTACAAGGAGCCGCAAACTGAAGGCCTTCTTGGAAATGTAACAATATGCGCGGCCTGTGCATCTGTCCGTTACCCTCCATTGCCGGGTAAACCCTGTCCGGTTCAATTTCCTTGACAAGACGGATTGTGATGGCTACAGATTGACTCAACCAGACTTTTCGGGCCCATAGCTCAGCTGGAAGAGCCACCGGCTCATAACCGGTAGGTCCCTGGTTCGAACCCAGGTGGGCCCACCATGCAGAATCCAAAAAAGAGATATGTGGATAGGATTTGGGCAGAGATGCGAAGCTCCCCGTCTTAGTAGGGGGAGCTTCCCAGTAAAGAAAAACCTTTTTGAGTTTGTGCCCCTTGACCCCCTCTTTCAAGAGGGTGGTTCTGTCTTGCGGCAGCGCTTCGCAGGAGCACGCGCTGGTCAAACACGGGGGTTTTGCCTTACAGCAGTGCCTTGCGGGACGGGAAGCAGACGTGCCAAAAAGCCCATAAAACAGATGGCCCTGGTTCCAATGTGAAAAGGTGTGGTCCCCTGGATCACACCTTTTCACGTTTCAGAGGAAAGGTTTGATCGTCACACTGAGAGACATCATAGAAGTAATGGAACAGATTGCCCCGGCCTCTTTGGCAGAGGACTGGGACAATACTGGCCTTCAGGTTGGCCATCCGAACTGGCGTATTGACAAGATATGGGTTGCCCTTGACCCGAGTGATGAAGTTGTGGCTGAGGCTTGCGAACAAGGAATTAGCCTCTTGATCAGCCACCATCCGCTGATATTTTATCCCCTTTCGGCCGTGGATCTGGAAACACCTACGGGAAGCATCATAGAAGCTGCGTTGCAAAAAAAGCTTGCCATCTTTTGTGCTCATACCAATCTGGATAGTACGGTTGGTGGGGTAAACGATATCCTGGCTGAAAGACTAGGGCTTCAGGGCACAACAGCACTGAAACCACTTGATCAAACAAATCTTTATAAGCTGGTTATCTTTGTTCCGGTCGGATACGAGAAGAAAATCATGAATGCCCTATTTGACTCAGGCGCTGGAAAAACGGAAAAATACACCCATGTATCGTTTCAGGTCAAAGGTGTGGGGACCTTCAAACCAGGCGCCATGGCCAAACCCTTTAAGGGTCGGACCGGTGAAATCAGCTATAGCCCTGAATACAGGATAGAGACCTTGGTGCGAAAGGAAGACCTATCACGGGTCATCAGGATCGTGGAAAGCGCACACCCGTATGAGGAGATGGCTTATGACGTCTTTGCCACAGGGATGGAAAATTCTAAAGAGGGGTTGGGACGCATTGGGAATCTTATGGAGGATGTAACCCTTGAGGCTTTTGCCCAAGTGATCAAGAAAAAATTAGGGTTAGATACGGTAAAGGTTGCTGGAGATCCAAGGCAAAAAATCAGGCGGGTGGCTGTTTGTAGTGGCAGTGGCAGGGGCCTGTTCAAGGATTTCCTTGCCTCTGACGCTCAGGTTTATGTGAGTGGAGATCTTGGTTATCATGACGGACGAAGGGCTGAGGCTTGGGGACGTGCGTTGATCGATATTGGGCATTTTGCTTCCGAGCATCTAGTCATCGAAAGTCTTGCAGTAAGCTTGAAAAACGCCCTGCTAAAAAGGGATTATGCCGTTGACGTAAAGGCATATGTACAGGAAAGGGATTGCTTTTATTACCTTTGATCCCAGCATAATAGTCCTATAAACTAAAGCAAGGGTTTAACTTTAAACTCTGCGTTAAATTCGTTGGGGAGAGGATGGTGAAAGAACAGATCGAATTGCTGGTAAAACTTCAAGAAAAAGATCGGGCGCTGGATCGGTTAAGGCAGCAAAAACAGAAAGCCCCTGAACGACTCCAAGACCTTGAAAAAGAACTGGAGGCGTTTGAAAAAGTTGTGGAGGCTGATAAGAAGCGTATCCAAGACTTAAAGAAGGCCCAACGACAGTATGAGGCCGATATAGAAAATGGCATAGCCCATATTAGGAAAAGTCGAGGACGGCTCATGAACATCAAGAGCAACAAGGAGTACCGTGCCTTGTTAAAGGAAATTGAGGACACCGAAAGAGAAAGTGCAGAAAAAGAAGACAAGGTTTTGGATTTCTTGGAGGAACAGGAGCAGATAAACAGGGAACTTGGGGCCAAGGAAAAAGGCCTCTTGAGCATGCGGGATCGCTTAGAAAGTGAAAAAATAGCCATAGCAAAAGAAGTTGCCCGTGTTCAGAAGGAGCTGTCTGATATAGAAGAATCGAGGAAGAAACTGGCGCAAATCATAGACCCACAACTCCTTAAAAAATATGAGCAGATCAAGGCGTTGAGAGGGGGAATAGCGGTTGCGCTGGTAATCAACGCAACCTGTTCTGAATGCCATCTGGGGATCCCCCCCCAGATGTACAATGAACTTCAAAGGCAAGATACCCTGGAATTTTGCCCGCATTGCGAACGAATTATTTACTGGAAAGAAGCTGAAGCTGCAGCCTGATCTGAACAAATCTGTTGCGTGTTCCGAATGAAAGGCGTAATATACGTTTATCAATTCCTGACTTAATAGATAAACTTGGATTTGTTTTTCTTTGCCTTGCTAATCGCGCTGTTTGCTGGCGGCTGAACGCTTAGTTTTTGTCTATGTCAGAGCAGGCCAAACGATCGCGCGTATCTTCGATATTCTTCGCAGATACGGGAGGAAAGTCCGAGCTCCACAGGGCAGGGTGCTCCGTAACGCGGAGTCGCGGTGACGCGAAGGAAAGTGCCACAGAAAAGATACCGCCCTGTGAGATAGGTGTTGCCACCATCTCACAGGGTAAGGGTGAAAAGGTGCGGTAAGAGCGCACCAGTTCCCCGGGTGACTGGGGAAGCTAGGTAAACCCCACCCGGAGCAAGACCAAATAGGGAAGCATTTGAGGGCGGCCCGTCCGAGCTTCCGGGTTGGTCGCAAGAGGTCTTGGGCAACCAATACCCTTAGATGAATGATCGTTGTTCCGTAGAGGGTGACCGATACGGAAAACAGAACTCGGCTTATGGCCTGCTCTGGCATAAAAAAATCGCCTGATACAACGTTTCCAAAATAGTCTTACAATATGATGCCACTTGCACCCCCTACCCAAACCCTTCCCACCGGTCTATACATAATCTATACATAAGGGGAAGGGCAGGGGGGTAGCCCGCAGTCAGTGAAGGATATGTTTTAGCTCATGCAAGAACCTGGCACAGTTCAGCAAAAGCTCGGTTTTGCCGAAAAGGTTCAAATATTTTCCGAGGAGTTCCTGAAGTGTTGCATCTATATCTGCGAAACCGAATCCGCCCGTGAAACCTTCACCAAGCGACTGTATGCTAAAATGGTCTCAAGCTCCAAGCTCTTGGAAGATTTCTTGGATAATGTGGGTGCGAAAAACAATTCCAACTGGTATTATTATCGCGAGTTGGTCTCCAGCGTAAGAAACCTTTCTCTAGCCAGTTACTCCCAAAAACACATCTCCAATCGTCTCCCTTTCTACGATCTGCCGAACACCAAGGGGTTTGAGGAGGGCGGATACACTACGCACAGGTTCCTGATAACCTCATTGAGAAGAATCTCTCAGAATGCTTTAGCAGAGGCCAGGCGCTTGCACATTCAGGTGCCTGACGACCGTTTTGTGTGGGACGATTTTCCAGGGACAGCCACCGAGACCCCTCTTGAGTTTGACATCGACGATGAAAACTTAGAGGAGGAGAAAAAAAATATTGTCAAGATCACCACTGAGTTCTTGAGGGTAGCCAAGGAATTTGAAACATTGGGTTTTTATGAGCCGTACACCTTGGATCAGATTAAGGCCATTGTTCCTTCCAGCTTTAATGAACAAGAGGCGCGGCGATTTGAAATGGTCGTCCACAGCCTGCAATCATCCTTTGACACGTATGTAAATAGAAGTGGACTCCGGTTCCGAAATATCAAACTCAAGCGGCTTCGCGGGTACATCTCGGTCGTACTTCACCTCTTAGAGCTTACACGTTGCCTCTTACACTATTATGAACGGCACCTCTACGAGGTCGGCTACAAGAATATTTACAAAAGAGTCTGTGATGAATTGGCCAAGGCGGTTTGGCCTGAACATATTCTTGATCGCATTATGAATTATGGTCTTTATTATATTTGGTATTTTCTCGTGCAGGGTCAGGACCTCGCCCATGAGCTTTTGAATGAAAACATGGAGCAGGGTTCCATTGTTGTGGGCATCCCACAAAACCTTGGTTTTCATAGTCGGCCCAGCATGTTGGTGGCCAAGATTGTTCAGCATTATGGCGGCCAGGTGGAACTGTGCGTGGACTCTGATCGATTTGATGCGAGCAGTGTCTTGGATATCCAGTGGGCCGGAGGAAAGGTCCAGAAGGAAAACATCAAACAGGTTGTCTTTCAGGGAGATGTGCGCGCCTTAAGAGACATCCAGATTCTGGCCAATGTAAACTACGGTGAGGATTCAATGGGCAAGGGGATTCCGCTGCCCAAAGAACTCTCCTATCTGAAACAATAGGCAATATCAGATTAGATTGATTAGATTGAATCGTGACAGACCGATCAAAAAGGGTTGCCGCAGTTGTTGTGGCAGCAGGGCAGGGCACCCGGATGGGGACCGAATTCAAAAAGCAATACATGATGCTGCGAAACCGGCCGGTGCTGGCCCATACCCTTCTTGCCTTTGAAAAATGTGAGGCCATTGAAGAGATATTTCTGGTGATCCCCAGTGGTGATCATCCTTTTTGTAAAAAGGAGATCATCGAGCCGCTGAAATTTAACAAACCGATTCACCTGGTTTCAGGAGGTGCCACAAGACAGGCGTCCGTTTACAACGGTCTGAAGGCCATTGATGGCAGCTTTGACTTGGTAGCTATCCACGATGGTGTCCGGCCGTTGATCAAGATCGACCGGATTGCTGAGTGTGTCAAGGTGGCTGAGAAATATGGGGGCTGCATCCTGGCCGTACCTGCAAGCGACACCATAAAAACCGTTGATGAGCATAATCGTGTGGTTGTAACCATGAAGCGTGAGATGATCAGGATGGCCCAAACGCCCCAAACATTCTATTATAATCTTATCCTGGGCGCCCACCTCGCTGCACAAAAACAAGCCTATACAGGAACCGATGATGCTGAATTGGTAGAACTGTGCGGTGAAGTGGTCAAGGTGATTCCGGGTGATCCTTACAATATTAAGATTACCACCTTTGAAGATCTCAAGTTGGCCGAAGCCTTATTAGCCTACTTGTAGTTTTAGGACCGCTTCGCTTGAGGATCGTCCGCCGACGGACTCAAGGCAAAAAGTTTTTCGCTTCAAGCCTCAAATCCCGAATGCTTTCGGGACGCTCATCCAACTTCTAGTCTTAGGCTTCCGATGATGTGGCTGATATCCGTGATGTTATTCTCCACAAGATAGCTTCTAAGGCCTTCTACAATCTCCAGGGTTGCCCGCGGGTTAACAAAATTGGCTGTACCAACCTGTACGGCACGCGCCCCCACAATCAAAAACTCCAGGGCGTCCGTGGCATCCATGATTCCGCCTATACCAATGACTGGCACATGCACCGCCTGGGCTGCCTCCCACACCATCCGTAGGGCAATGGGTTTGATGGCAGGCCCGGAAAGCCCTCCCGTGATGTTGGCGAGCACGGGCCGGCGCGTCGCCACATCCACGGCCATTCCAGTGATCGTATTGATCAGGGAGACCGCATCGGCCCCTGCTTCCTCCACGCTCCGTGCGATGGCCTTAATATCGGTCACATTTGGAGAAAGCTTGGCGATCAATGGGAGCCTTGTCTTTTCCCTCACCGCTTTCACCACCTCAAAGGCCATATTTGGATCGGTTCCAAAAGTGATCCCACCAGCCTTAACATTGGGGCAGGAGATATTTATCTCGATACCGGCTATGCCTTCCAGATCCTGGATCCGTTCAGCCAGTTCAGCATATGCTCTGATCTCTTGGCCATAAATATTCAGGACAATGGGGGTCTCCAGAGTTTGGAGAAACGGAAGTTTTTCCTGCACAAAGGCTTCCAGACCCACGTTTTCAAGGCCAATCGCATTCAGCATTCCTCCACATGTTTCTATGGTCCGAGGGGGGGGATTGCCGCCAGAGGGTTCGAGAGAAAGCCCCTTGACAATAATGCCGCCCAGCCCGTTTAGATCAAACAGCGAGGCAAACTCCTGTGCATACCCGAAGGTGCCAGAGGCAGTCATCACCGGGTTTTTCATGAAGATACCACCCACCTCTACAGCAAGGTTTGGTTCATCCATATCAGCGGTCACCTATAGCATTCACGATAGTATTTTTATCAACGACTCAGCGATCCAACCATATCCTTGACGGCTTTAACGATTGCAGGTGCATCAACACCATATTTTGAACGCAAAATTTCCTGTGAGCCATGTTCTACAAAGGCATCAGGGATCCCGAGCCGTACCACTCGGCGGGCTGTGACGCCCGCGTCAGCCAGGCACTCGAGCACTGCACTGCCAAAGCCACCGTGCAATACGTTCTCTTCAACCGTCAGGATATATGGAATTTCCTTGGCAAACCGCGTGATCAACTCAGCATCAAGGGGTTTTACAAAACGGCTGTTGATCACTGTAGCTGAAATGTTCTGTTCTTTAAGCTGCTTTTGGGCTTCAAGCGCTGCAATGACTGTCACCCCAATGGCTACGATCAGGACATCGGCCCCTGTGGTGAGGACCTCTCCCTTGCCAATAGGAAGGGTATGAATCTCGTTATCCAGGGAAACCCCGGTGCCACAACCTCTTGGATACCTAAAGGCAATTGGGCCAGGATGCTCAAGGGCGGTCATCAGCATGTGTCGCAGTTCGTTTTCATCCTTTGGTGCCATGACCACCATATTCGGCAGGTTGCGCAGATAGGAAAAATCAAACAGACCGTGATGCGTGGGGCCGTCTTCACCCACAATTCCCCCCCGGTCCATAGCAAAGACCACAGGGTGCTTCTCAAGACATACATCGTGAAGGATCTGGTCATAGGCTCGCTGCAAAAAGGTGGAATAGATGGCAACCACCGGACGAAACCCCTCAGTCGCCATGCCACCTGCAAAGGTCACCGCATGTTGTTCGGCGATGCCCACATCAAAAAAACGTTCAGGAAATGCCTCGGAAAAGGCCTTGAGTCCGGTTCCCTCGGGCATAGCTGCCGTGACGGCCACGATCCGGTCATTTTCTCGCGCAAGCTCAACCAGGGTATTTCCAAACACCTCCGTATAGGTCGGAGGCTTTTCCCGAGAGGAAATACCGTTACCGGTTGTGATCTCAAAAGATCCAACACCATGAAAGTAGGTGGGGTTACGCTCTGCTGGCGGATAGCCTTTCCCTTTTTTCGTCGTGACGTGAAGCAAGATAGGTTTGTGCATTTTCTTGACGTTCTGTAGCGTGTCGATCAAGTGATCCAGTCTATGACCCTTTATGGGCCCAAAATAATAGAACTTGAATGCCTCAAAAAGCATCCCCGGTGTGATGAATGCCTTGAATGATTCTTCTGTTCGCTTGGCAAGGTTGTATACGTCGTCCCCAAACTTGGGGAGGGACTTCAAGAAGTCCTTGAGTTCTTCTCTGAGGTCCATAAAATATTTGGCAGACAGCTTCCGACTCAAAAACGAGGAAAGGACACCCACATTTCGGGCAATGGACATTTCATTATCATTTAGGACCACGATGAGGTCTTTTTGCAGGTCACCCGCCTGATTCAACCCTTCATAGGCCAAACCGCCGGTCATGGAACCATCCCCGATCACCGCGACAATTTTGGCAGGATCCTTTTTCAGGCACTTGCCGGATGCAATCCCAAGGCCTGCAGAGATGGAAGTACTCGCATGTCCTGTAGAAAAAGCATCGTAGGGGCTTTCGCTCATACGAGTAAAACCGCTCAGGCCACCGTACTGTCGCAAGGTATGAAATCGATCTCTTCGGCCTGTAAGCAATTTGTGGGCATAGGCCTGGTGGCCGACATCCCATATAATTTTGTCCTTGGACGCATCAAAGACATAGTGCAAGGCGATCGTCAACTCGACAACGCCAAGGCTGGGGGCCAGGTGTCCACCTGTCCTGGAGACAGTTTCGATGATCACTTTGCGGATCTCTCTGGCCAATTCTGGAAGTTCTGAGCGCTGTAAGCGCTTAAGGTCTTCTGGAGAATTAATTTGATTTAAGTATTTCATTACAAGTAACCATCCCAAACAATCTAACAAGATCTCTTGCAAGCATTCACTGCTAATGTATAACCAGTGGTGCTTATCTTTTCCTTTCAATAATATAGCATGCCAGGGCTGTAAGGGGCTCTCCTTTTTTCCCAAGGATCTTAAGCTCTTCCAATGCCTTGCCTATCAACTGGCGTGCATGCGCTTTTGCCTGATCAAGCCCTATCAGGGAAGGATAGGTGGCTTTTTGATGGGCGCGATCGCTCCCGGGAGATTTTCCAAGTTCTTCGAGTTTTCCTTCAATATCAAGGATGTCGTCAGTTACCTGAAAGGCAAGGCCTATATGCCGACCATAAGCGGCCAGAGCATCTATCTGTTGATGGGTGCCCCCCCCAAGCATGGCACCGGCCCGTACAGAAACCTCAAGAAGGGCACCCGTCTTGTGACGATGAACCGCCTCAAGTTGCTTCAGGTCAAGGGCCTTTCCCTCTGCGGCGAGATCCATCATCTGGCCTTCTATCATGCCTGAATGCCCGGCGGCTCTCGCGATGAGGTAGATAACTTCCAGCCATAGCAGGGAATCACGCTCACTCCGCTGTCCAGCCGCCGCCAGGATCTCAAAGGCAACTGTCAGTAAGGCGTCTCCTGCTAATATAGCCGTGGCCTCGTTAAACGCCTTATGACATGTCGGTTTACCGCGACGAAGGTCGTCATCGTCCATGGCTGGAAGGTCATCATGGATCAAAGAATAGGAATGGATGAGTTCAAGGGCACATGCGACAGGCATCACATCGGTCTCACAGCCCCCCACAGCCTCGCAAGCTGCAATACACAGAATAGGTCGGAGACGTTTTCCGCCCGCCAGAAGGGAGTAGCGCATCGCATGGATCAGTGGGGTAGGGGGGGTGCCGGCATCCTCCCAGAGTTTCTCCAGAGCAGCATTAACCTTTTGCTGCTTGTCTTTCAGGTACTTCTTTAATTCAAACGTCTTCACTGTCTTCCGGCAAAAAGGGCTCTTCACGAACTCTGCCCTCATCGTCTTTGAGAAGTATGGAGACCTTCTTTTCAGTCTCATCCAACTTGTTTGAACAGAACTTTGATAGCTTGACACCCTCTTGGAACTTCTTGAAGGCCTCATCCAGACTGAGCTCGCCACTTTCTAAGTCTTGCACGATGGCTTCCAGTCGCTTCATCGCATTCTCAAATGTTTGCTTGGCCATTCTCTCGCTTCCTCTCTATGCGGCAGACCATTGCACCTCTTGAGACGGTCACTTCTACTTGCTGTCCCACACTCACCTGCTGAACATGTTTAACAAGGGCATAATCCGGCAAAGTGCGCGTCACACTGTAGCCTCGTTCCAGGATTGCCAATGGGCTTAAAGCATTCAATTTGGCCACAGTAGTGCGAAGAGTGCTTGATTTTGATTTCAAATAAAATCGCATTGCAGAAAAGAGTGTTTGGCAATGGTGTTTAAGTAATACATTAAGGTCGCCAATCATGACTTGAGGGCTGCACCGGTCAAGTCGCTCCTGCATCACAGATAGACGATCTCTTTTCCCATCTAATTGCCTTGAGAATCCTTGCAGGATTCTCCCAAAGGCATCGTCAAGGCGCAATCGATGGTCGGCAATCTGCCGGCTTGGATGGACAAGACGCCTTGAAAGCTGGGTGGTCCGTTCCCTCAAAAGCCGAAGCCTTTGAAGCATGATGCGCTTCAAGGCATCCCTGATTTTCTCTATGCGCCTCAACAGTTCCTCTTTGACCGGCACAATCAGCTCGGCTGCGGCCGATGGCGTCGCCGCCCGCACATCGGCCGTTAAATCGGCAATGGTAAAATCTGTTTCATGTCCAACGGCCGAAACCACAGGGATATGAGAGGAAAAAATGGCGCGTGCCACAACCTCTGAGTTAAAGGCCTGGAGGTCTTCCAGAGAACCGCCTCCTCGGGCCACCACGATCACATCAACATCATCCCGCTCATTCAACAATTGCAAGGCCGCGGCGATCTCCTCGGCAGCGCCTTCTCCCTGAACCTTTGCCGGCGCGATTTCTATCGCGACATTTGGAAACCTGCGATCGAGCACATGCATGATGTCCCGGATGACCGCCCCAGTGGGTGAAGTCACAACAGCGATCTTGTGCGGTAGGAATGGGATAGAACGTTTGTGTTTTTCATCGAACAGCCCCTCGGCCGCCAGTTTTGCTTTGAGCTGTTCAAAGGCTAACTGGAGGATTCCAATGCCCTCAGGCTCCAAATATTCTATAATAATTTGATAAACCCCTTTAGGTTCGTACACGTTGAGGCGACCCAAGGCGATCACAGAGCATCCGTCCTCTGGTTTAAATTTAAGATTGCGGTTTTGTGCCCGAAACATGACAGCGCTAATTTGTGCTTCGGAATCCCTGAGGGTGAAATAGTAATGGCCGGAAGCTGGGGTGCTAAAATTTGAGATCTCGCCTATAATCCATACAAATGGATAGCTCTCTTCAAGAAGGGACTTAATCCTTTGAGTAAGCTCGCTGACGGTGTAGATGCGCCGTTCCAGAGAGAAAGAATCTGTATCCATAAAGAATTTATACCATCTTTTGCAATGGCCCTCAATCTCTTTTATAACGTCTGATAATATATATTATGTAAACTTAACGAAGATTGGGTTTGTAGCTTTGCCCGCCACCTCTCCTTTTGGTCGGCCACCTTGAAAGCAAACGCTCAGCAGCGCCTTTCCCTGAAAAAAGGTACACATCGGCCGCAGCCTGGGTGAGATAATATTGTTAGAAAAAGAAGCTAGAAAAAACAACGGGAGATGTTTTATCGGAGTAACGAAATATCTGAAAAAGCCTAAGAATTTTCATCTTCAACAGAATCATTCACCTTGGGTAGTGCGGGCGCGATCTTTCAAGAAGTTCTCTTATGGCGGGCACCACATAGATACCCTCCAGATCCATCTGGCCCAGGCATTGGGCCAACAATCCAATCTTTTCAGTCAGGTCCCTGGATGTGTCCATGATATAAAAATAACGCCCCTTGATCCGACACAGGCCGCTTTTGGCCATGCATTGGGAACCGGACAGGTCTTCATATCGTATTGAAATTCCTAACTTTTCTGCCAAGTCTTCCAGATATTGATAGATCTTTTCAGGTTCCATGGGCCGGGCATGGGTTAAAAGCTGTTTGGGCAACAGCCCGCGTTAGCCTAAAACCGCCCAGTGATCCTCCGGGGCCTAAGTTCCTCCGGACATTGTTTCAAGAAGTACTGGTCGGTCATACCGGCTATGAAGTCACGCACGATCTCTTCGGGCTTGCTATTTAAGAGATAGTCCTCAGACATATCATCAAGATATTCCCTGAAAATGATGGCGTCCTCGTTGCCTTGCTGGAGGTCACGCAAATAACGTTCAAACAGCAGCTCAAAGAGTGCCTTGATCTTATGAGAATCCGGTTTTATTTTTGGGTTGAGATATATGTGATTTAGGTTGAACTCTTTCAGCATCTTGAGGGCCTCTGATATCGCCTGGCTAAACGCGATAGCTGGTCTTTGAAAGCTGCTCTTGATGAGATCGGTCACCAGCGTATAGACGATCGTGCCGTTGGTATCTCCTAATCGTTCGACACACATCCTGGGAAGTTGACGCCGTTCGATGAGGTTTAAGCGGATGGCATCTTCAATATCCCGTCCAATATAGCTGATGGTATCGGCCATGCGCACCACACATCCCTCCAGGGTCATGGGTGTCAACGGCAGCGAGGGATCGGCCCCTTTTCTGGCCATCTCCTCATCAAACCGGGCAAACGTCTTATCCCGGTCCGGAGAGAGTTCATGACTGTGGATCTCGCCATCATGACACATGATCCCGTCCAAGACCTGAAGTGTTAGATTCCACCCCCTACCCTTCCTCTCAATCTTTTCCAAAAACCTGACGCTTTGAAGATTGTGTTGAAAGGGGCCAATACCATGCGCCTCACACAGCCTAGACAAATATCCTTCGCCATCGTGACCAAACGGGCAATGGCCAATATCGTGGCCCAGGGCAATGGCCTCAATGAGGTCTTCATTTAGCCCGAGAAAGCGGCCAATCGTGCGGGAAATCTTGGAAACCAATTGCACATGAAGCACCCTATGGGTAATGTGGTCATTATCAACCAGGTAAAAGACCTGGGTCTTGTCAATATACCGCGTATAGGCCAATGAATGGAGGATGCGATCAGAGTCCACTGCATAGTTTTGCCGATGCCCAGTCTCAATACGTTCCTCTGGGAAACGGCGGATCGCATCCTTGCTATGAGCAGCCAGTGGCGACAGGAAACGCATTTCCTGTTCGTTCAGTGATTCCTTTATTTGCTGCAAATCGATTGAGTCAGAGCTGTCCATTTTCAATCATTTCATCAATGAGCCTGTAAAAATCGATCCCTGCCTGCCTGAACCCCTCTTTTCCATATTTCATGTTTGCCTCCAGGACCCAATATCGACCACGGCAAAAACAGATGTCCAGCCCCACATCATCCAGCTGGCAAAGACGGGCCGTGGTTAGAGCAAGGGCCAGGCCCTCGTCTGGGATGTTGTCAAAACTGATGGCAGCACCCTGTGACAGATTTGTACGAAACTCACCAGGGCGAGCAATGCGCCAGTAAGCATGGATAATCCGGCCACAAATCACCACAACGCGAAGATCCCGGTCGATTTCAAGATATTCCTGTATGTAGGCAGCGCGAGTCAATCGGTTGTAGGCAGCAAGCTCAGCCTTATTCTGGATCAGGTATATCCCCCTCCCAAGGGCTGAACCCCGCGGGATTTTGGCCACAAAGGGGAATTGAAAGTGTTTCAATATCTTTGACTTTTGATGGTTTCCATAGAAAACTCGGGTCCTGGGATGAGGAATCTCAAGAAGGTTAAAAAGGGCCGTCTGCTTGATTTTGTCCTGGGTATATTTATACGTATGATAGCTGGGGAAGGTCCGCTTGCCCATGGTATCAAATATATCAGCGTAAAAGGCTGTGGGATAATAAATCACATCGGATTGGCGAATCAGCGCTATTTGCCAATCCTCGTAGTCGGAAAGATTTGTGCGAACGCCGAGGGTCATCACATTCTTGCAGTGTCGCAACCTGCTCCCCAGGGCGATCTTTTGGTCACGCATCATCGTCATTGAAAAATTTTTTATTTTACAACCTCAACCATTGTTTTTAAAAGATTTTCTATCCCCATATGTAACCGAAGGTTTTTCCTATAAAGAGAATGCATCCGTTGTTCTGGTTTCATTCATTATCCGGTCCAGTTATTGTCACCGTGTCAGTCAAAGAATCTGAACCTTATGACATGAAAGAGTGCTGCCAGACCGTCCCTCCAGGTGATCTTTTTCCCCTCGTCATAATCTCTGCCACTATAAGATATGGGGACCTCGTAGATGCGACATTTTAGCTTGGCCAATTTTGCGGTGATCTCTGGCTCAAACCCGAACCGGTTGGACCTGATCACAATCTTTTTCAGGAGGTGAGCGCGGAAGACCTTGTAACAGGTCTCCATGTCGGTGAGATTCAGATTGGTAAACATATTGGACAGAAGGGTGAGAAATTTGTTCCCAACATAATGCCAGAACAAAAGGACGCGGTGAGGTCCACCCATAAACCGGGACCCATAAACCACATCTGCACGGCCGTCCAAAATGGGTTCGATAAGGCGATCGTATTCCCTGGGGTCATATTCTAAGTCAGCGTCTTGGATAATAACAATCTCGCCGGTTACCCGCTCAAAACCGGTCCTGAGGGCCGCGCCTTTGCCTCTATTCTCTGGATGAAACAGCACTGTCACGTTTTCCTCAGCAATCTCACGCAACCACTCTGTGGTTCCGTCCGTGGATCCATCGTCAACCACAATGATCTCCTTGTCCTGGGGCACGGATTGCACCCGGTTCAGGATTTCCTTGATGGTCGCGATTTCATTGTATACAGGAATGACAACCGAGAGTTTCATAAGCCATTATTTCTTATCGATGATTCACTATGTAAGAAAAATTGCTATGCATTTTCATGGTTCACGTTTTCCGGACGGTTGGTCATTTGAATGACTTTATCAACAATCTCTTCAAATGCCTTATGAAACGCCGAATCTCCTTTGCAGCTCATGACCGGCTTGCCCTCATCGCACGCCTTGACCATATTCTGATAAAAGGGAATGCTCCCCAAAAAGGGTACGGACATGAACGCTGCCGTGGGCTTGCCCCCTTCTTTCTTAAATAGGTCCACAGGCTCTCCACAGTGGGGGCAGGTAAATGTTCCCATGTTCTCTATGATCCCCAATATCTCCATGTCAACATGTCTGCAAAAATTGATCGACTTTCGCACATCAGCCAGAGAAATTTCCTGGGGCGTTGTCACGACAATTGCTTTGGCGTCCGGTATGGTCTGGGCAACCGTGAGCGGTTCATCTCCTGTTCCTGGCGGGGCATCGATAACCAGATAATCGAGTTCATCCCATTTTATATCTGAAATGAACTGTCGAATGGCACCACTCTTGGCTGGGCCACGCCAGATGATAGCCTGGTTTTCATCCTGCATCAGGGACGCCATGGAAACAACTTTCAGGTTCTCAGAAAAGCGCTTGGGTTCCGCAAACTTCCGATCCACCACATCCAACAGACCGGAAAGGCCCATGATACCCGCAATACTTGGTCCGTGTAGATCAACATCCATCAGACCGACTTTTAGGTCTCTTTGAGACAAAGCCACAGCAAGGTTGGCTGCGATGCTGCTCTTGCCCACGCCCCCCTTCCCGCTCATGATCATCAGCTTGTGCTTGATCTTTTCCAGGGAATTTTGGATCATAAGATCCTGGATATTATGAGCCATACCAGATGCATTCTTGGAGCTACAACCCTTCTTTGAATCACATGTTTGTCCTGATGATACATGCTTTTCAGACATATCAATCCCTTCCTTTCTACAACTGGTTTCGAAACCGCTTCTAACCTTTATCTTACACCCCCAAGGCCCGCCTTATCTCCTGGCGACTCCGCATGTGGTGACTTCCGGGCCAATAGATCTTCTTGCAAGTCTTACATCTGGAAAATCTATGGTGAGCAATCCATACATGCTCTGGTACCTCTCCAACCACATCCTCTGGCTTGGCTGGCATAAGCGTTCCGTTGCAAATCGTACACCGAGAAAAGAATTTGTCCGGATTGGGTCGGAGACCAAGGATGCCGATTAGTTCCCGGAGTTGTGCCCTGGGATTATTGGCCTCTATAAATACCAATCGATCTGGTGGCACCTTTCCTACAAGCCGTGTATTGCGTGTGAGAAGAATGCGACCCTGATCTGCCAGTGCAAGGAATCTATCATCGGATAAGGTGTTGCAGTAAACGCTGTCATATCCAAGGATACGAAGCCACTTGGCCAGTCTTCCAAGCATCCGATCAGCAGCAAACATCATGACCGAGAGAATCCTCAAGAATCGAGGTCTATCATCTGGGCTTCAGGAACCTCCAACGTATAGGCACCATCTGGGATCGAAACCTGGGTCCAGAACTTTTCCACCATAAGCACCCAAAGCACCCCTTGTGGCTCTGAGGCTACGATTCTCTGCGGGACACAGATGGATTCTACCTGTTGAAACTCACTGAACGCGATCCTGTATTGTAGGTTGCCCCAACCATCAAATACCTCAACTTGCTCAATGACCTTTGCATCGTCCCTCAACCATATCTTCTCAATCAGGCGGCCCCATTTTTTGTAAAGGCTTAAAAGCCATCTGCCCTCCCCTTTTAAGGCTTGAATTTTTGCACGATGAAACGGAAGGATCGGGGCCTGACCCGACAAGAGATCAAAGAGATCCTGGGCACTCACAGGCACCGATATAAAACGTGAAAGGTTATCTACAGAGGCGTTTCCCTTGAAACAGCGGTTATCTTGACGGGAATGGACAAAAAAGCTCGCTCCGTTGATGACAAACGTCATGGTCGGTTGCCCCCATGGCCCCAGGGTCTCTATTCGCAGCTTTTGCGGTTGAGACCCTATCCACACCATGCGGGAAGACCCCGCCTTGCTGCCGCGAACGATTTTGAACCTGCCGACGCCTTTAAAGGTCTTGAGGTTATTTTTACGCTGCTCCAGAGACTCTAAAATGCGGCTGACATCCGGTCCGTGTGGCGTCGAAAGGGTTTTGGGGCTTCTGGCACATCCATCAAGGCATAATGGCAAAAGCACGATGGTAAGAATAAGGAAGGTGTAACTACGCATCCTGGTCCAATTGTTTCTCAACGCGGTGTATCTTATGTTCAAGCGCCTCCGTATCTTTTCCTTTTTTTCCCAGGGCCTTCTTGTAATATTGCAAGCCTTTCTTTGGATCGGACACTTTTATATAAACATCGCCCAGGTGTTCCAGAATCGTAGCATCATCGGGAACCAATTTAGCCGCTTTTTCAAGGCACTTGATGGCCTCTTCGTAAAGCCCTTTTTTATAATAGACCCATCCTAAGCTATCAATAATATAGCCATCGTTTGGCTTGCGTTTCAGGGCACGCTTGATCAAGCTCTCAGCCTCATCAAGATTTGTACCGAGTTCCGCATAGGTATAGCCCAGATAGTTTAAGGCCTCGGCATGGGCCGGGTCTATACGAATCACGGTCTTCATTTCCTCTATGCAGGCCTTTTTGTCACCAGCTTTGTCATAAACAACACCGAGCCGAAAATGAAGTCTCTTGCTGTCAGGTTCAAAATGTAACCCGTTTTTGAGGGTAACCACTGCTTTGTCATAGGATTCCATTTCTTCATACAAAGCACCCAGAAATAAATAAAGCTCCGGGACGTTCGGTTCCCTTTCAATGGCCTCTTCCATCACACGAACTGCCTTTTGGGCCTCACCTTTTTCGTTGTACAGAAACCCGAGATGAACAGCCGCGCTCCGATGGTAGGATGACGTCTTAGGAACCTTTTCAAAGGATGCGATCGCCTTGGCTGTCTTCTTGAGTCCTTCAAATGCGATTCCCAGAAAGTAATGGATCTCTGGATTGTCTGGATCATCTTTCAAAAGTAGCTGCAGCGTGTCCGAGCCCTCCTCGTACCTTTTCTCGTCCAGGTATATCAGGGCAATATGTTTGATAACTTGCGGGTTGGATCTGTTCCGACGCCTTACCTCTTTAAATACATTCTCGGCTTCTTCGGATCGACCTATCTTCAGATAAAAACGCCCCAGTCCAACCGCCGCCCTCAGGTTCTTTGGATTGTTCGCCAGGATCTTGTTGTAAGTTTCGATAACTTTTTCGTGTTTGCCGGTCGCTTCGTAAACACTAATAAGCTCAAAAAAGGTCTGCTCATAGTCTGGATTCAGTTTAATGGCCTTCAACAATATGGCCACTGCCTGATTATAACGTTTCATGGCGGCATAAACGGTTCCCAAATAAAAATGGCCAGCAAAAGACGCAGAATTGATCTGGATCAAGTCCTGATAAAGCTTCATGGCCCTGTCCAGTTGCCTGACCTTGACATACTCCGACCCTAACAGGAAGTAGATATTCTCAGACTTTGGATCCAGTGTCAGGGCCTTTTCATAGGCCTCAATCGCCTCAGCGTGCTGATCCATGGCTGCATAAATGCCTCCCAACGTGACTAATGAAGGCACATGTTCGGGATGCTTTTCGATAATATCCTGTATAACCGCCATAGCTGCCTGATAGTCGTTCTGACGTAGATAGAGCTGGACCAGTTCATTCTTTAAGAACATGGAATCTGTATCTCTTACCACCGCGCCTTTCAGTAACTCGACAGCCTTGTTAAGCTCCCCCCGTCTGCTCATCAGGCGTGATTCGGTGTAATAATAGTAAGCGCCGGTATCCTCTGGCTTTACTTCCGGAGGTGATACCTGAGCAGGTATTGTCTTTTTAGGTACCGCACACGCAGCCAGGTACAATACCATGCCAAAACATATGAGTATCTTAAACAGTTTGATGAACACGTTCCCTATCCCCTTTGAGGATAGGAAAAGCAGAAATATCTTTTTCCGGGTTGAACAGAATTTCATTATTGTCTCCGCAAAATGCAGGCGTGCCACGATTCATACATGCGAATGTCCCAAAGGCGATACAGACCGCCATGGGGGGATCCTTTTTGAAGTTCCCTGCAGCAAGCTGCAAGAAGGTTTTGAAATGTAAGGGGAAAAATCACTTTTTAGATTCGTTCGCATTCCCTGCAGCTAAACAGTCCGGGTGGTCTACGGACTGGCAGGGCACACGTCTTAACAGCACAACCTCGGTGGCTAGTTAGAGACTTAACTGCCGTCTGCGCTCAGATCCCCGAGGAATGATTGAAAATCGGGTATCTCGCGTTGGAAGTATGCCCTCATCTTCTTGATCATGTTATTTTCAATCTGCCGCACACGCTCTCTTGAAATACCATAGCGCTCGCCAATCTCTTGAAGGGTGGCAGGTGTATCAGAAAAAATGCGGTTTTCAAGGATATAGACCTCCCGCTCATTTAAGTCCTTTTTCAAAGAAGCAAGTTTTTCGTGGATAATAGCCCCCATCTCTTTCTCGGCCATCTGCGTCTCGGCAGACGCGGCAGGCGCGGCTATAAATTCAATCCGCTCATTGTCTGAACCTTCCTTAATCGGCGCATCGAGTGAGACTTCCCATCCATCCAAGCGTCGATCCATATCCGTGACCTCTTGCTCAGAGACCCCAAGCCTTTCAGAAAGGAGTTTTGGTTTAGGATCAAAGCCTCTGGCCAACAGTCGCTGTTTTTCTTTCTTCAACCTGAAGAAGAGTTTTCGTTGGGCCTGGGTTGTTCCAATCTTGACCAATCGCCAGTTGTCCATAATGAACTTTAGGATATAGGCCTTGATCCAAAAAGAAGCGTAGTAGGACAACTTAACGCCCTTATAAGGGTCAAATTTCTGAACAGCCTGCATAAGGCCAATATTGCCTTCCTGGATCAGATCGAGCAAATTTTGCATCCAGACGCGCTGAAACTCTATAGCAATCTTCACCACCAGCCTCAGGTTGGAAGTAACCAGCTTATAGGCTGCCTCCCGATCTCCATGTTCCCTGACCCGGATGGCAAGTTCCTTCTCCTCTTCTTTGGAAAGGAGTTCGTACTGGCTAATCTCCGCGAGATATCGCTGCAGGGGATCAAATTTGACCAGAGCGGCATCCGATGGAAGCCTGAGGCCTTCAACGGACTGATAGCCTCCCTTGGAACCCTTTTGTTCAGACGACAGTTCGCCTGGCAGACGCTTTTTCTTTTCCTTTTTCTTCATCAATGGCACTGAATTTCAGTTCAACTAAACAGGATTTGTAACTGTTTAGCGATTTGAAGCTCCCTGCAGCAAGCTGTGGGGAATGCGTTCGCTGTGCATCTTCAAGTAATTGCAAAATATCATTGCAAAATGTAATAAAATGAAAATTTCAAAATTTGTATTGAAGTTTAGCCATCTTTTCAGATAGCTAAACCGTTACTAGGATACTTATTTTTGTGCAACAAGATATCAGACACCCACGCTATTATCAAGATATAAAGAGCGGCACATGTTGAAATCGCTTTACATCCACAAGCCCTCTGTCAGTGACTCTCAACTCCGGAATAACGGGCAGTGCCAGAAACGATAGGGCCATAAACGGCTCGTCCAACTTGCATCCCAGATCCCTCGCCACCCTTCTCATCTCTTCCCAGCCCCTGGCAACCTCGTGAAGAGGCCTGTCGGACAGGAGCCCGCCAATAGGAAGCGGAAGCTGTGCCAGAACCTTTCCGTCTCTTACTGCGGCCAGCCCCCCTCTCATGGTTTCCACGGCCTTCACGGCTACATGAATGTCATGGTCAATACACCCCACACACACGATATTGTGGGAATCATGAGCCATAGAAGTGGCCAAAGCCCCCTGTTTGAGACCAAATCCCTGTACGAATCCCAATCCAATATTCCCGGTAGCCCGGTGACGCTCTACAACGGCAATCTTTATGATGTCTTGCTCAAGGTCTGATACGACAACGCCATCCTTGACCAGCGCAGCAGCAGTCGTGCTCTTTGTGAGAATCTGACCGCAAATGAGGCCTATGACCCTTACACGGTTTCCGTGTTGTGGTATAACAAATGCGTCTGGCCCATAAGGCTTGATGTGCATGGAACTAAGGTTATCTGGACTATTCACATGAGGGCTTTTATAGTTAAACTGTCCCTGCTCAACAACCTTCTTACCTCTTTTAAAGACCATCTCGACTTTCACGGGCCTTAAAGAAGAAAGGATGAGGATATCTGCACGGTACCCGGGTGCAATCGCTCCGAGATCCTTTAAGCCAAAATATTGAGCTGTATTTCGGGTAACCATCAGGATGGCCGAAATAGGATCAAGTCCTTGTTCGATCGCCATGTCGAGCAGGTGGTTTAAGTGACCCCTTTGTAAAAGATCATGGGGATGAAGATCGTCGGTTACCAGCATACATTGCCGGACTGTGGAAGCAGACACAACGGGAAGAAGGGTTCTCAGGTTCTTGGCCTGGGTTCCTTCACGGATCATGATGTGCATGCCCAGTCTCAACTTCTCCTTGGCTTCCTCAAAGAGACTACATTCATGGTCTGAGCAAATCCCCGTTGTCATATAAGCATTGAGATCTTTGCCTGAAAGTAACGGAGCATGGCCATCTATTATGGAATCGCTAAAGGCAGCAATCTTTTCCAGCACTGGCCCTACCCCGGATACCACACCGGGGTAGTTCATCATCTCGGCTAACCCCAGAACCCGGGGTTCGTCTTTAAAGTCAACAAGGTCTTCAGAAGACAGTTTTGCGCCTGAGGTTTCCAGGTCGGTCGCGGGGACACAGGATGGAAGCATGACATAAATGTCCACGGGCAGACCTTCGCTGCTGTCAAGGATATATCGTATGCCCTTTTCCCCCATTACATTGGCGATCTCGTGGGGATCGGCAACAATAGTGGTGGTACCCATCGGAAGCATGGCCTTTGAAAGTTCCTGGGGTGAGAGCATGCTACTTTCAATATGAACATGCCCGTCGATGAAGCCTGGACAGACGTAGCGCCCCCTCACGTCAATCACCTGAGGGCCATCATAGTGGCCTAATCCGACTATGACGCCGTCATAGATGGCCACATCCGTTTCAAGGATCTCACAGGAGAACAGATTGATGACACGACCACCCTTTAACACCAGGTCCGGGGCAATTTCGCCACGTGCTGCTTGGATACGTTTTTTCAATCTGGAAATCATAAGATGTATTGCCTCAATATCCCAATCAGGGCAACTCTCCCTGCCTTTTGATATGGACAAGTTTCCGGATCTGTGTTATTTTTTCTTAATCAAACAGGCGCCTGTAGCTCAGCTGGATAGAGCAACGGACTTCTAATCCGTAGGTCGCAGGTTCGAATCCTGCCAGGCGTACCATATAATTTCAACGGGTTACGAATGTCGTGATTTGGGCAACAGCCTATCAATACGCCACACATCTAAATCCGAGTATGTTGGAGGGTGACTCGGCATCCCATTTAAACCGGCTGAATAACCGTATGTCATTTCCTGATATCCAGCTCCCCCCCTTGATAATATAGTATTTGGCCCTGTTTTCGACGTGAGGAGGCGGCTCACAAGTCGTTAAGGTCCATTCTACCACATTTCCTATTGTGTCAACGATACCAAATTCATTTTCAAATTCTATATACTTATCCACAGGCGTTGTGTCCGCTATGGCGCTTTCCTCAATGTTACAAGAATCTCTTTTCCAGTCGTTTCCCCACGGCAATACGTAACCATCAGCAGTCCGTGCGGCGGCCTCCCATTCATCTTCAGTAGGCAGCCTTTTGCCCGTCCAAGCTGCAAAAGCAATGGCATCTTCCAGGCTAACCTGAACCACGGGGTGATTTCTTTTATTGTGTAGCGTACTCCCTGGCCCTGTCGGTTGATACCAGCATGCGCCTTGTACTGTTTTGCAACTGATGGCGGCATTACAGGTAGATGTAACCAAACCGGTTTCTTCATCGACCGTCTCCTGGAAACGCCCATGGTAAACTGTGCTGTATCCCAGCCTTTCTGCAGTCGTGCGATATCCGGTTTTCTCAACAAAAATTTCAAAAAGTGTGTTTGTCACAGGGAATTTACCCATATAAAAAGGCATCAGGTGCACCTTATGCTCGAGTTGTTCATCATTTTTGGGCATCTTGCTGCCTACAAGATAGTCTCCTTCGGGAATCAGAATATATTGATTGTAATATCGGTCCCTGGCACTAAGATAGGCATTAAATTGTTCGGCCAAAAGCTTGGCCTGCTGTATTTTCTCCTTCTCTTCATAATTGCTATCCAGACTTTGTCGTTCTAAATCTCCAACAGTCAAGCCTGACGCCTCAAAACCTTCTGCGAGCTCGACCTCTTCAAGACCCTCTACAACTTCAGCTTCCTCGAGGCCCTCCTCTACATCAGCCTTCTCAACGTCCTCTGCAATCTCTGCCTCTTCAAGATCCTCCTCTACTTCCTCAGCTTCTTCGAGGTCTTCTTCGACCGCAACCTCTTCTACCTCAGCCTCCTCGAGCTCTTCCGCAATCTCTGCTTCCTCAAGGTCCTCTTCGACCTCAGCTTCTTCAACGTCATCTTCAACCTCTTCAAGGTCCTCCTCTACTTCCTCAGCTTCTTCGGGGTCTTCTTCGACCGCGACCTCTTCGAGATCCTCTTCGACTTCCGCTTCTTCAAGGTTTTGTTCGATCTTTTCGGTGTCTCCAGCTTTTTCAGGCCCGACACCCTGTTCACCCCCGGATTCACCCCCCTTAGTATCAGGCCCATAGCCTTCGGGGCCAGCTTCAATAACATGGTCCCCCTCATGCTTTTCCCGTGCCTCTTCGCTATCTGCTTCTGTACCAGTCTCTAAAAGCTGGACGCCCTCTTCATGCTTCTCAACCACCCTTGTTCCAGATGCCCCTGTGACCTCATTACTCAGAGTACCCTCTTCCACTTCTATGCCAAGATTCCGAGATAAACCGCGGATTATGTTTCTTAACTGCTCTAACTTGCTCAGGCCATCCGGGCTGTCAGCATCGGCCAAAGTCTCCGGACTTGATAATACTTCACTGACGACATTTAAAACTTCCGCTATTTGTCCCAGGGAGACAGATCTATCTCCTTTCTCGCCGCTTGCGAAATGACTTGTAAACGTCGCTAAGAACTTCTCTTTGGCCTCATCGGACATCATAAAAATATTGTTGGGCCCGATGGATATGCCTTCAGTATTTTTACCGTCCTCATAAAGTCTTTTTAAATCGTTATTAATAGACGATCTAATACTGCTCAAATTTTTCCGTTTACTTTTAATTGCCTTAGGATCATCGCCTGTATTCCAAAGCGCTTTGACAAGTTCATCCGTGTCGATCTCCTGTATGGATTCAACTGAGCTTTCGTTTTCGTAGTAGCCCCTGATAATATGAATGAGTCTGTATTTTAATGCCTTCTCACTTCGGTAATTCAGGTTTGATATTGCCTCGTCTATACCCTGAAGGGATATTGCAGCGGCCATAGGACCCCCCTATAGGAGCAAAACAGAAATTTGAACTAATTGTTTCAAAAATACAACACTTTCATTGAACACTCAAGGAGATTTCGCTAAAGCACCACACACACCGGGCCGATAACTAAAAGACAGCATAAAGGTAGTAGCCATACAAACGGTTTGTGCCTTTTCAAACTTCCCATTTTATGTTACATACTTTTTCATGAGTACTATTATCTGCATAACCAGCCAGAAAGGCGGCGTTGGAAAAACCACAACCGCCATTAATCTTTCTGCCGCCCTGGCCGTGGCCGAAAAAAGAACTTTGCTGGTCGACAGTGATCCTCAGGGGAATGCCACCACGGGAATGGGGATCAACAAGGTGAAACTCACGAAAACGCTCTATCATGGGATGATAGGCAATGCCAGGCCAGAGGAACTCGTTATGGATAGCCACCTTGAGTTTTTGAAAATAATACCCGCACGGACTGAACTTTTCCGTGCTGAGTTGGAGCTGACGTCCAGACCTGGTAAAGAAAAGGTATTGCGCAACTTGCTCAGCAGTCTCAAGGAAATGTATGACTACATCATTATCGACTCGCCCCCCTCGCTGAGTCTCATTACGGTGAACGCTATGACCGCGGCCGACTCGTTATTGATTCCTCTCCAATGTGAATTTTACGCACTGGAAGACCTCGGCCAGCTTTTGCATACTGTCCAGTTCATCAAGAAAAAATTCAATCCCGGCCTCAAGGTGGCAGGGATACTTTTGACCATGGTTAACTTACAAGAAAACATCTGCCGAAAAATCGCTGACGATGCCCGACATCACTTCAAAAACCTGATGTTTAAGACAATGATCCCGAGAAATGTTCAATTGCGGGAGTCTCCCAGTCTTGGAAAACCTCTCCTACACCAAGATATTATGTCGGTTGGAGCCCGCAGTTATTTTGACTTGGCACAAGAGATCATGACCCGGGATTCAGGTTCATTGGTTCAGGGGCCAGAATTTAGATAATAAAAGGGGTGAGGACAATGAAAATTGCAGATTCTGAAGCGATCAAAAGTGGGGAACGCGAGTTAATTGATGCAATAACGGCCGATCTTGATTGGAGCTCAATTGAAGAAATTTTCAGAAAGCAGCACAACCTAGGCATTGAGGATGATGTTGAATTCAAGAACGGTGATATTGTTGTTTTAGATGATCAGATAGCATATCGGTTAGAATTTGAAGCCAAGGTCACTCTTTCTATTTTATTTGATAGAGAAGGAAATTATATATCACTTGAAAGTACGGGGGATCTCGACAAGACATCAGAAGAAAATGAAGAAAAATTGCAGAAAAAAACAGAAGACTTGGCAGATGATTCAAACGAACAATCAGATTATAATGCCGCACAGCGCGCGGACAGGGAACAAGATCCACAAACAAGTCATGAACCAGAAGCACAATTAGCCCATGATGATGTTACAAAACCAGAAGGGGGCCCTGAAGCGGCATTGACAGAACCGGAGCATGGTGATATATTAAAAAACTCTGAAATGGCGCTATCCATGCCGTCTGATGCGACTCCGCAGGAAAAGATCTCGCAAATGGCAAGTCAAGTTGCTGAGATGATATCGGAAGTAGATGAGAAAAAGTAAATCTGAAGCCTGTGCCCCTTGAAGGGCCAGGATTTCGGGGAGCGAGCTGGACATACCCATATCAGAAGGCATCCGCACTGATGTCGGACGACAGAGTTATGCCTGACTGCTTTGTTTCGTGTGAGCAAAACGAAAACATCTAATGCAAAAAGAGGCCGAACAAAACAAACTTGTGGACCAAAAGGTTAGGAGGGCGATTGACCAGGTATTAATTAAGCACATAGAACGGCTGCTGGGAACCAGTTATGGGATCGGCGCATTGCCTATGAATACGGCAACCATATCATGCCTTGTTCTTCTGGTAGAACGTGAAAACGAAATCGAAACTTTTCCATCCACCCCGCCTGAACGTTATACGCATGAAACACTCCTTGAAGGTTTGGTTGAACTTGGTCTTGAACCAGACGGAGACCTGCAAACCGCACTTCAAGATATGATCCAAAAGGGGTACATCGAAGTGACCCCTGATGGTACGTTTTTGGCCAAAAAGCCTGCCACGACCATGATTCAATTGTTTGACCGCATTTTTCCAGGAATGCCCGGAATGAATTTTGTTGCTTACCTTGTTCAAACGATGGATGAGGTAGTATCCGGGCGTAAAGACCTGGTATCTGGAATCAGTCAATTGGACCAAACATTACAGATGCATGGGGTTCCGCTGTCAAAACAAACAACAAGGCGGCAGGGAGTCGGGCAAAAGCCTTCAGAAAAGGTAACAACACGTGGGAAGGGTAAGGGGCCGTCTATACAGGCAAAGACACCATCAGAATTCTTCCGAAGGCTACAAGCGGGAAAGATGTTCCAGCGAAGCCCTCAGCCTGCCGGTCAACCTAGGATCCTGACGGCAGCCGGAGAAGCAAGACAGTTTGAAATCAAAGAGCTTTTCAGTCTAAAGGAAGATAAATCCACGGCGGCCGCTGCTGCGTCTACGGAAACGCTCCAGCTTCATGAGCCAGAAATATCCAAAGAAGAACCCCTTAAAACAGACCAGGAAAAAAGTCCATTAGAACCACCACCTAGTGCCGAGTCCGAACGCCCTTACGAAGACGTTGAAACATTGTTAAAAAAGGCGCCGGATACCCTGTCGCAACCTGATTCTGAGCAACAGGATTTGGCCGCGGAAACGGCCGATGCCCACGCGGTACTGGAAGATGTCCCTCCTGAGCAGGAAATGCCATTGATCTCAGAACCGGTTGTGCAAGAGGCAGGCCTTTTGACAGATACAGAGGAGGCGTTTGAGACAAAACCAGATCAGACTGAAGAAGCTGCTTCAGCCGTTGAGACGGAACATGAAACGGACATTGTTTCGGAAGAGCATGAGACGATTGGAGCCGATGATACGGTAGAAAGGCGGATTGCGGCTTTCGAAGAAGACCTGGCGATGTTATGTCCGGTATGTAAGACCGGTAAAATCGTAGAAAAACGGACTGCCAAGGGTAAACTTTTCTACCAGTGTCCCAACAAGGACTGCATTTTTGTAAGTTGGGGCAAGCCGTATCACATTGTTTGCCCACAATGCAAAAATCCATTCTTGGTAGAAACCACTGACAGGAATGGAAAAACAATCCTAAAATGTCCGAGGGCAACCTGCCGACATCAGCAGAACCTTCCATGGGAATCAACCGATACCCCTGTGGAAGACATGGCTTCAGCCTCCAGACCGGTTACAAAATCACGCGTGATCGCCCGAAGGCCCCGAAGGAAAGTCGTAAGAAGGCGGGTTGTTCGCAGAAAACGATAGGGCCCGCGTTCAGGAAGGGGCCATCATCATTCCTGTGTTTTTCTCCCCGACAATAGGCTTCAATCGCACTCACCATTGTTCTAGCTGCTTGATCCCTTGTTCCAATCTTTCATGGTTTGCTGTTTTTTCTGCCAATTAAAACTTTGACACGCTCTCGGAAAAAGCTGGATCTCGCAACAGTTTTTTAGCAAACTTTAGGTATTTCGTCACGATTGCCCTAACTGCAAGCTGCAATGCGTATGGTTTAATCGGTTTTTCCAACAAGTAGTTAATGTCTGACGCGATGCACATATTCACCACATCATCATTGGCATTTCCGGTGATTATGATTGCGTCTTCCTGAGCCATGGGAAACTTTTCCGCAATGGCATCAAGAAAATAAAATGCACTTTTTTCGCCAAGAAATACATCGACAACGAAAATCGCAACGCCGATATCGCGACTTAGGCAATACAATTTCGCCTCATCAGCGTCTGTAAAGGCAAGTACATCTCCCCATGTATAGAATCGACTGATGATTTCTGATACCACTTCACATACATTTGCGTCGTCATCAACGATGATAACGTCCAATCCATCAGACATGCCATCTCCTCCTCTTGCTTATACTCATGAATGTCGATTCCTTTAAATGCACCTGTTATCTTGCTGGCCTCACCATCAATACTGAAGCCACTCTATATTCAGGTTGACCTCCTTCATAAAGCAAAAAATCCGCGGCGGAGAGGAATGATGATTCGTGGCAATGGCTCCTGTGGCAATGCACACACCGGTCAACCCAACAGATTTTTGTTTATAATGATTCAGAGAGGTTGTCAATTTTTCATGCCGCACGCCAGAAGACACTCACCACACACCTGTTTAGCACCAAATTCTGAGGCATTGATCCCCTACTACTACGAATCACAAATCAAGAAACTGCCTGCCACTGGTACAATTGATAATACAGCCCTTGTTTGGCCATCAGTTCGTCGTGAGAACCTACTTCCCTGATGCACCCCTTGTGAAGAACAATGATACGATCAGCATGCCGAATGGTAGACAACCGGTGGGCAACCACAATGGCCGTGCGGTTTTGCATTAACCTCAAGGTTGCCTCCTGGATGAGTCGTTCCGTTTCGGTATCGATACTGGAAGTTGCTTCATCAAGGATCAGAATTTCAGGATCGCGGGCAAGTGCCCGAGCAAAGGCAACCAACTGCCGCTCACCGCTTGACAGGGTACGACCGCCCTCGCTCATCACGGTGTCGAGCCCATGCGGAAGCCCTTGAATCAACCGATCAAGATTACACGCTGCAACAATTTGCTGGAGGCGCTCATGGGAAAGCTGGGGGTTACCTTCCATGATGTTATTTCGCAGGGTGTCTGCAAACAGAAACACGTCCTGAGTAATCAAGGCCATGCGAGCGCGCAATAAGGCTTTAGGAATTTTGCGTATATCAACCCCGCCGATGTTGATGCTTCCTTTGGTCGGGTCATAAAACCGCTCAAGAAGATGGATAAGACTCGATTTGCCCGCTCCGGTTGGTCCCACAATAGCCACTGTCTCGCCAGTCCGGACCGTAAACGAGATATCCCTGAGGACCCATTCTCTGTCCACATAGGAAAACCACACACGATCAAAGGAGATACCCCTGTTTTTTCGCCATACCGAAACCGGGGCCTTCGGCTCCGGAATCCGCTCCTGGTTATCAAGAAGGAGAAAAATCCGCTCAGATGAAGCCATGGCCGACTGCATGATATTGTACTTTTCCGCAATATCGCGGATCGGCCGGAAAAACATCCTCATATAGGAAATAAACGCCACCAGCTCCCCCAGGCTGAGGCTCTTGGAAAGCACGTGTAGGCCGCCGTACCAGATGACCAGGGCTGTGGTGACCGAACTCAACAACTCAATGACTGGCATGAATACAGCAAATATGTTGATCTGGCGCATGCCCGCCAGGTAATTTTCGTGGTTGAGTTTGCGAAAGCGTTTGTAATTTTTTGCCTCCTGCAAGAATAACTGGATGATACGAATGCCATCAATGCTCTCCTGAAGCCTTGTGTTGATCTCAGCGATCTTAACCCGAAGTTCCCGAAAGGCATCCCTTGCCAGGCGACTGAAGTGCGCTGTGGCCAGGAAGATGAATGGAAGCATCAAGAAACAGATCAGAGCAAGTTGCCAGTTCATCACCAGAAGCACCACTGTAATGCCAAGCACGAGAAAGACATCCTTGAAAAGCACTGTGACAATAGAGGTGAAAAATTCGTGGAGATTCTGAGCGTCACTGGTTACGCGAGTGACCAGGCGCCCAACCGGATTTCTGGTAAAGAATGCCACGGAAAGGCCTTGAATGTGTGTAAAAAGTTTTAATCTCAGATCGTGCATAATCGATTGTGCCGCGGACTCCATCATGATCACGTGGATAAAGCTGAAAGCAAAATGGCAAATGACCACGGCGATAAAAATCAAGGCAATGCGGGCCACACCGGCATAATCTTGTGAACGGAGATCTGCGAGGTCAGCCTTGTCAAGTTTAGAAAGATCCTCGTAGAGTATCCTTGCGTAAGGCCGCTCAATCTCAAAGAACGATGGATATTGGCTGACCACCCTTTCAACATTTGGCTCCCGCAGGTCGGCTACATAGAACCGCTGTTGCTGCAAGACCTCGCGCTTGCCATCCCTGATGTCCTGCACAATGTAGCGGTCAATGGCAACCTTGGTCAGATAGGGGAGCGCCAAGTCCAGAACCGTAAGGGCTGTCAATAGCCCGATGGAAAGCAAGAATAAGAATTTATACGGGAGGACGTAAGGAAAAAGCCTTCTGAGTAATCTCACATTGTAGGGCTTGCCCAGTTGATCCTCCTCAAAATATCCGTAGTCAATTCGCATGGCACTCGTTATTTGAGTTATCGCTTCACAACCCCGGCACGATTCGTGTCATTTAATCCTTTTTCAATCTCTTGCCAGCGGTACATCCTGCTGTAAAATCCCTCTCGGGTCATGAGCGTTTCATGGGTACCGACATCTGTCATATGTCCTCTTTCCAACACGATAATCAAATCAGCGTGCTGCACATGGCTAAGCCTGTGAGAGACCATCACCACGGTCCGTTTAGAGGTAAGGTCTCGTATGGTGGCCAGGATGGCCGCAGCAGTCTCTGTATCCACCTGACTCAAGGCATCATCCAAGATCAGGATCGGTGCTGAGATAAGAAGAGCCCGTGCCAGAGCAAGACGCTGTTTTTGGCCGCCGGAGAGCGTCACCCCCTTCTCTCCAATAAGCGTATCGAATTGATCGGGAAACTCCATGATGGTCTCATATAACTGGGCTGCGCGAGCAGCCCGTATGATCTCTTCATCAGAGGCATCTTCGCGGGCGAAACAAAGGTTCTCTCGGATGCTGCCAGAAAACACGAAGGCATCCTGCGTAACGACTGCCATGTGCGCTCGCAGGGTTTTGAGGGGTATCTCACGGATGTCCACCCCATCAATCAAAAGGCGTCCCCCTGTCGCCTCAAGCAATCTGGGAATCAGGTGGCAGAGCGTGGTTTTACCGCTTCCTGTGGGCCCGACCACACCGAGGGTCTGGCCTGCGGTTATGGAAAATGAGATCTTTGAAAGGGCAAAGGGCTGCCCCAGGCGGTAGTTAAAATCCACTTTATCAAATACAATATCCCCCTTAAGGGTCTTCAAAGCACTTGGCCTTTCAGAGCTGACAATTTGAGGCCTGGCTTCTAGAATGGCGTTTATCCTATCCAGGGAAGCGGCTCCCCGCTGGATCAGGTTGATGACCCACCCCATCGCCATCATGGGCCAGGTGAGAAGGCCCAAATAGCTTATAAAGGCCACAAAATCACCCGGCGTGATGGTAAAATTAATGGTCTGTTTCCCACCCAAATAGAGGACCAGTGCAACGCTTATATTGGAAAAGAACATCATCCCTGGAAAAAACGCCCCGGTAATTCGAACCAGCTGAAGATTCTTGCCTATGTAATCTTGTGAGATGTCTGAAACTCTTTTGGCTTCAGCTCCCTCTCGATTGTAGGCCTTGACCACCCGGATGCCGGCAAAACGCTCTCGGACCACCTCGGTCAGGTTGGAAAAGGAGGCCTGGACCTCCTTATACAGGCGGTGCATGCGCCTGCTTAAGACACGCGCCAGCACAACAATAATCGGCATGGGCAAAAGCGCAAATACGGTTAAGGTGATGTTGATATAGAGCATGAAACCAATGGCAGAAAGGCCCAGAACGATTGCATCGGTGAGTGCGACCATCCCCATTCCAACGGCCATCCGCACATTCTGAATGTCATTGGTCGCCCGTGCCATCAGGTCACCGGTCTTGGTCTCATCAAAATAAGATGGGGATAGGGTCTGAATGTGGGAAAAGAGGCGGTTTCGTATCCCCTCCTCTACCCTTCGCGAGGTTCCGATGAGACAGCGCCGCCAAATAAAGCGGAATACCCCGATCAACAGGGCAATGCCCACAATGTAAAGGGCATACCGAAGCAGGTTTGTGGCTGTGATGCAGCAAATCGCAAGGTCATCAACAGCCCATTTGATGATCCGTGGGATAATGAGTTGAAGGATGTCAACGACAAACAGGGAAACAAGGCCCAGAAGGATAACAGCCCTTTTTTCTTCAAAGTAGGATTTAAGAATGCGGTATGATTTCATCGGATTGGCAGTTTGGCCTGTTCCTTCTTCATCGTTACTGTCATTGATTAAGACAATCAGCAACAAGTGGCGCAGCGAGTAAACCCGCAACCAGAAGCGAATGATCGGCTCAACGGGCCTGACGGGTCTATTGCTAACAAAGACAATAAAAAGAGTCAAAGGTGATTTCTACGAGAAGCGGGTTTGGTTGACTTTTAGCAGCTCCGTTGTTATAGGCTTTTGCCATGGAGCCAGGATGTATCGTTGAATATATTGATCGCAAGCAGATTGTTTGCGCCGTCGTCTTGAGTGAAAAGAATCAAAAGCTTCGGATGCTCACCGAGAACAATCGCGAGGTAAGCCAAACCGAAAAACGGCTGGCACATATCAGCCGTGAGCGCCTTGATCCCAGCATCGGTAGAGACGCCCTGGTCAATCACCTGCAGGCGACAGTGGCAAGGAGAAAGCAATTGCAGAAGCAAATAGACATCGAAGCACTCTGGGAGGTGCTTCATACCGAAGCCACATGGATCGACCTGCAGACCATGGCAGAATTCTCCTTTGATGGCGAGATCTCCGGCGACCATACGTCGGCTGTCATGCGCGCACTTTTTGAAGATCGACTTTATTTCAAGTTTGACACCCATCGATTTTTCCCAAACACCCCTGAACGGGTCGCCCAGATTGCAGCCCAGGCAGCCATAGAAGCCAAAAAGGCCCATACTATTGAGGAAGGGAGCCGGTGGGTTCAGCAGGTTTTGGAGACCCGGCATCCATCATGCCCACCCGACAAAAAAGAGATCATTGAAATATTGAAATCTTTCTACCTTTTCGGAAAGGACAGCCCTCACTATGACATTGGTAAAGAAATCGTCTCACGTTCTGGTCTGGACCCAAAGGACGGTCCTTTTCACCTCCTGGTCAAGCTGGGCATTTGGGACCGCGATGAAAATCTGAATCTCCATAGATTCGGGATATCTGAGACCTTCCCGCCTGAGGTTATGGAGGCCGTAACGCACTTTGGTGGCGAGGGAATCAAGGTAAAGCCGGATGGAAAACGACGAGATCTCACTGGTCTGTCAACGATCACGATTGACGGCCAGGGCACCCTCGATTTTGACGATGCCATCAGTATTGAACCAGAGGCTGATGGATTCCGGCTTTGGGTTCACATAACCGATGTATCACACTTCCTGGAAAAAGGGAGTATCGTAGACGAAGAAGCCATGACGCGAGGCAGTTCCATCTATATGCCCGATAAGCGCATACCCATGCTCCCCCAACCTCTGGCAGAAGACTTTTGCAGCCTCAAGGAGGGCCAAGATCGCCTGGCCATAAGTATAATGGCCCGTCTTGATCGCTGGGCAAGGGTGCAGGCGTACGAAATCTTTCCGAGTGTCATCCGAGTCAACCGACAGTTGACTTATTATGATACCAACCTGATCGTGCAGCAAGATCCACAACTCTCGGCAATTTATGATGTGGCCCAAAAATTTCGAAAGTTCCGCCTGGACGCAAACGCCATCCAACTCACACTCCCAGAGATGAATGTCTGGATAGACACACAGGGAGAAATCTCCGTAACCCAGATAAATCGGGAAAGCCCCAGTCGCCTGATGGTCGCTGAGTGCATGATTTTGGCCAATTGGCTTGCAGCCCGATTCTTCCGTGACTATGGATGCGCCACAATTTTCAGGTCACAACTGGAACCCCGTGGACGTCTCATTGACGAAAACGGCGGGACACTTTATCAAAACTGGATGCAGCGGAGGCTCTTGAGCCGGGTCATCTTGGGACTTGATCCCGAACCCCACGCAGGTCTTGGACTGGACGTCTATGTTACCCTGACATCACCTTTACGGAAATATCTTGATCTGGTCACACAGCGCCAGCTGAGGAGTCTTCTGGGACTGGAGGCTATGTATTCCGATGAGGACCTTAAATTCATTATTCAGGCTGTTGAGCAGCCCATGAGTTACATTACTGTGCTTCAGAAAGAACGCCTGCGCTATTGGATTCTAAGGTACCTTGAACGTTATATAGGAGACAAAGAAGAGGCACTGGTCCTTGAAAAACGACGTCACAGGTATGTGATACTCCTGACCAAGTATATGATCGAATGCTCGCTCCCATTAAACTGCGGAGCAGACCTCAAACCGCAAGACACAATATTGGTCAAGATAGAACGTGTCAGCGCCAGATCTGACACTATTGGGGTGTCACTGGCATAGCCAAGTTTCCATCCCTAAATGGCTCTTTTCTCAATGAGCAGCGTTCTCCGCGGCCTTGCTCATCGAAAAAACCATCATTGTTCTCCCTACTTCTCCCTCGGCTCAAAATGCATGGTTTCATCATTCAGCAGTCCGATATACTCATCATCCTTGCCAAACAAAAACCACACCTGGCCTACACTGAGGGCGCTTTCCCACGCGACCTCTTCATCTATTTCAACAAAAACATCATCTGGATGTATGTCCGTGGTCTTGATGCCAACCTCTTTAAAAAAGCTCAAAAACTTCTCTTTATCCGACATTGCTCCCTCCTTGCTTCACGTTTGACCAAAAATGAACCCGTGTCTCATATATAAATTGATTGCCAATTTTCAAGCCACATTTGAAGCTCCCTCTGTACATTTATATTTTTCTGGACACCTATTGGGACGCCTCCGCCAAATAAGCCTGCACCACCTGAACGGTGCGTTCTCGTTGTAAAAGCCGGACTTGATCGAAAAGGGCACGGCAGTCCTCAAGGCTTAAGCGGTCTACAATCCGATTTACCCCAACCTCGTCCTCGCTGTGGGGTGCGTCAGAGTCTCCTGGAAGCAACTCATCTTTCTGAAGCAGCTTGATGTAGATCAGACTGCGAGCTGCCAGCAAGTTCGCCAGATCCTGCGGCACCCCTCCATGCAAGGCATAATAAAGGGTGAGAATATCGCCGGGCCCCATATTCCTTCGCCTGCCTTGAAGCCGACGAACCACGGGTGCAAGTAAGTACACAACACGAATTCTTTGGATACGCCCTAGAGCCTTCCTCAGATAGTGATATAGGGGATAATGGATGTAACCGGCCTCTACGTAGATATCCTTCCCGTCTGAGGCCAGAGGTTTGATGGCCCGCGCGCGCATACGTTCACGCAGCATCAACCGGTCGGCATCGGCCCAGGCAAAGGTCTTTACTGCCTCTACCACATCATCAAACGGTGCCTTCAGGGAATGGGCATAGTAATCGATCAGGGCTCCTGTGGCACGCTTTTCTGCCTCGTATACATCCTCCAGGCGTGGGTCTTTTATGATATCTTCTGGCGTCTTGCCATCGGCAAGGCGTTCGTGAATTTGAACGAGGGCTTCAAGATAGGGCTCTACCTGAACAATCTGTCGGCCTTTGCTGTGCAGCTCCTGGAGCAGGGTGCACATTAAACGCTCAAACTCGGGAAACTCCGAATCGGAGACCATCAAATATTCCTCAATAGGAATCCGGCCATTAAGCATCTCCAAAAAGTTTGGCGCGGGCGGTTCTTCAAGTACAATGATCTGATGTTGTTCCATTTGCCGCCGCGCAAAAGGGAGGACTTCAACGCGGTGGGATGAAAAACCGATGGTGATCATACAATTCCCTATAACACCTCTTCATCTGTATTCCCAAATTTTCAAACAAAGAAGCGGTTGGGACGCAAAGTGGCGGCTACTGAACGCCAAATCGCAGCCTGTATGAAAAATTAAGTCTGACCCGCCTTCTCGTTGTGGCCGTTCTCAGCCTCCTTTGTTTCATTCGTGGATTCTTTCAGAAGTGTGTCTGTTTTGGAAAAGACCTCCTTTAGTTTAGCATCAATGGCACGAAGCTCCTTGTCAATTGCCTCTATGGATTCATCTTTTTCCATGCTGTCTCCTTGATAGGGTATCATCGATATCTTTCCATGATTTCAATTGTGAGTAAAGTGATAAGTTCTAAAGGTTATTAGACATGGGCCTCAAAGTGAGGCACAAAGCCGTAAGCCTCGTAGATCCCTTGGGCACGGGCTGACTTTATAAAATCAAGAAATTTTCCGGCATTCTCTGGATGCGGCGCATCTTTCAGTCTGCAAATATAATAGTTTATCCTGTCCCTTTGATCAAGGCTCTCTCCAGGTTCAACCACATCTACCGGAAGATTGCCCTGCCGCGCATGTATCATCTCCGTGGCCCAGACCGGCCCCACATCAACGGTCCCCTTGAGGATCCTCAGCGGGGTTTCCCTGTGGTGTACGACTGTTAGGATGGTTGTCCCTTCGGCCCGTTTTTCCTCCATGATACGATGCACGAGGTCCTCCCCACCGGCCTGTCGATACATGTCGATAATATAATATGCAATGTCTTCATATTCCGGATTCGGCTGTGAAATGCGTACTGTTTCCCGGCCCAGATCAGAAACAGACACAATCTGTGCAGGGTTGCCTTCCGGCACCATCAAGACAATCCGGTTATGAAGATAGAGGAAATAGGCCTCTTTTGTAATGAGTCCTTCCCTTTCAAGGCGCGCCATGGCCTTCTCGGTGACAGATGCGTAAACATCGGGAACCACCCCTATGACCCGATCCCGAAAAATAGCGCCGCCCGCCAGGATCTGCTTGAGCTCCAGGCCGGGCGGAAGTGTTTCATAGAAGATCCTTTTTACTTCAGGGTATTCTTTTTGAAACACGCGAATCAGTTCGTCCATGACCATGAACTGATTGCCTGCCACAAACAGCACCAGATCTGCCGAATCTACATAATCCAGGTTATGAAGGTCATCTTCTCTGTCTGAAGGGATCACCGGAAAATTCACGCTACCTTTTTCTCCGACCATTTCATTTTCCTCCCAATTGATTGACTATTGTTGATTGATTTTTCTTCTGTGCTGTCTTTCTTGTTGTGATGAAAATTGATGATAATTCATGTGCTTCATTCAAAAGAGGTAAAACCCTTTTTCTTTCAATTAGTTTTTCATCCATAATGAATTCCAACCAAAACTCAGATTCATCTGCTTCTTCTATCACGATACTTGTTTTTGATATAAAAGCCGCCTTTGTTTGAGCCAAAAGAGCCGATATGTGCGAATTCTTTTGTTCTCTTCTTCAGTTTTTCAGCATCCAATTCCTGCCCCCCAGGAACCATTAAAATCTACAATCATCAATCGCCAATCTCACACATGCAGCTCCACCACATCGCCATCCTTCAGTACGTAGTCCCTCTGAATCATCTGACCATCATAGACCTCATTGCCCCACACCTTGGCAAATTTGAGCTTCTCTGAGAACTCTTTGTGGATCTTGGCGGCAAGATCTTCCACTGTTGCCCCCTTTTTGAGCACAAACGGGGCCTTGTGGTCCGGGGCCTTACCCCTGGCCTTGGTATAGACCCGAATAATCTCAAGGCGCTCAAACAGGACTTGTTTCAGTAAGTCAAAGTTGCGTCCCGTGGTTGCCGAGACTGCCACCATAGGCCAATCGTCTTCCATCAGGTCTCTGAAGATCTGAACGTTTTCCTCAGTCAAGGCATCGTCGTTTTTGTTTGCGACCACCAGCACAGGCTTGAAAGTCCAACCCGATTCTCCTTCATACAAATCAGCCGAGCGCAAAGGCGCAATGCGCTTCTGTTTGAGCAAAGCGACTGTATCTTCCAGTTGTTGAACAGGGTCTGCAGTCACATCCACAACCAACAGGATCATGTCAGCTCTGCGAACCATGTCAGGAAGCCAGGGCTCCATGTACTCTCGGGTCATGGGCGGCGTGTCAATAAGTTGGATCTGAATGTTTTCATAAGGCATCATACCAGGTGTTGGTTTCCAGGTCGTGTTGGGAAAGTCAGCTACTTCAGGAGCGGCATTGGTAAGAGCTGCGACCAATGCGGATTTGCCCACGTTTGGGGGGCCGACAAGCACGATCTGCCCGGCCCCTTCCCGGTCGATCCTGTGGGCTTCATCTCGCCTGCTGGTTGCCTTTTTTGATTGCTGTTTGGACTTCAGCCTTGAGACGCGACGCCTGAGATCAGCCCTGAGCTTATCCGTGCCCTTGTGCTTGGGAACGATGGCAAGCATCTCTTCCAGAACCCTGAGTTTTTCCGATGGGGTCTTGGCCTCGCGATATCGTTTTTCAACCTCAAAATACTCTGGTGGCAGGTTAGTAGGCACAGTTTCCTGAATGTACTTGTCAGTAAGGAACAGAAAAAAAATAATTTACCCAACTTTTCTTTGACGGTAGTTCATCCCTATCCTTTTTATTATCATCTAGATATCCCTTTTGTAAATGGCTCCTTTGAGTCGATTATAAAAAGCGAAATATAACGATCCTTACGGTATTCCTGATGATCAGGAGGATCATTACCCTCTTTTTATCATGAATCCTTCAAGTCGCTCAAGGCGAGTTATTGTCGATTAAATATCGTGTAAATCTTATATTTGTAAAACAGCTTATACCCGTTGGTTAAAAACATCCGTTCGAGAGTCTGATGTAACATGTCGTCTTTGTTCCCGACAACAAGGATAAAATCGTAATAACTTAGGATGGTAGGTGACAAGTCTTTTACAGAGAAATTATAGATACCACTAGAAGGGGGCCTTTTTACGTAGTCCACCGAGAAGATGGGCTGTGTGGCGTGAAAAGGATTGATACCCCCTTTTTCCAAATGATAGTATTCAAAGAATCTGTGGTAGGCAGGGAAAAACGTGTATGGAGGAAGGACAAGTGGCAAGAGCTTCTGTAATGGAGGGATCTTGTCGAGGACGACCTTATGCTCGGACAGGACTTGATTTTCGCGGGAAAAATATCCAAAGATAACCACGTTGTAATACAGTGAAAAAACAACCAGAAACACGGCGAAGATGCCTTTAATCGTCCTCGAAGGTATAAGCAGGAGGGGCAATCCGAAAAACAGCGCAACGATCAGTGTCCTTTGGTCCGGGCCGAAAAGTATGAACCAGTTCGGCAGTAAAAGAACCAATAATAACAACAGGAAGAAATTAAACAAGATGCCTCTTGTTGTGACTTCACGCTTGCCCTTAACCAGGAAAGAGAGGAAAAGGAGGCTATAACACACCAGGAAGAGAAGCATCCCGAATTGTAAGTAGGGAGGGAAACCGATCTTTTCGCCAAAAAAGAAAACCTCGCGGAGTGAATGAAGTTTATCGCTTATCTTGAAATTCCATATAATAGGATTATCGAAATATTCGCCTCTGTGGAAATTCCACCATATGTACATGATGACGCCCAATGAAGAGGGCAAGACTGCCAGAGCGGATTTTCGAAGACTGCGGGACTCAATGAGCGAGGTAAAAAAGATTGACAGCATCAACAGTGCGAAACCTAATATATGGGAAAAATATAAGGCCGACCAAAGGCAGCTCAAAAGGGTATATTCTCGGGCCCCAAGGTGGTCTTTGTGGGTCCACCAATACCCATAAATAATAAAGAACAGCGGGATGCTGAGACAAAAGTTTTCATTACCCCAGATAAGAAGAAGATAGTTGTAAGAAAAGAGACACCCTGACAGGGCCAGATAACAATTTCCTGGTCGTACAGCGTAAAGATAGTAGAGGAGCGATAAGGGGAAAAATACGAAAAGCAGGGAATAGAATATCTTGGATGCAACCCCCAACGGAATAAACTGAGCTAAAAATACGACAATGTAATCGGATAAGCTATTGGGTACGGGCAAACGCTGAATCACGAAATGCTGGTTATAGTCAAATTGAGGGTTGTTATAATTGGCCAGAATGTTCTGTCGTAGTAGATGCGCTGGATGGTCGAACGAAGGGAAATAGGTAAAGGACCATAGAGGAATAAGATTGCCCAAGATGAGGATGCCTATTGCCAAAAAGAGATAGATGCTCGGCCTCGAAGGCCTGCTTCGCCTTGAGGAGGAACCTTGGAAATAGGCGATCGATTTTTGCCACGACAGCCTAACGTGCTTACCATTCATTCTTATTCCAAATTCAAACCTGTCTGACCCAAATCTTTCAGAAAAACGACCAACCCACTAAATCGTACGATAAACACAGGGACGTAAACAATGTCAATAAGCTCGTGGGATATTCCGAAGTTAAATTTATAATAGAAGCTATTTCAAAACCCTTTTCCTTGGTCTGTTCAGCCATTTTTGACCGGCCTGCTCCCCGCTATCCCCGACCATTAGGGCGGGGTCAAGGGGAGCTATTTAAAAATGTTTATCTTCTTTACCGGGAGGTCCCGCCCCTTTAGTGCGGGCGGGGACCTTAAAGTTCTAAGCTCGCTTTGCTAAAATTGTAGCACGGAGTGCCTCTGTCCAAGGCGTTAGCCGCAACCCATGCGCTAACTCGGGCTCATGCCCTCAAACAGTTACAATTTTTTGACGCTTCGCTTCGCTAAGAACTTTTTGCAAAAATGGCCAAAATGAGTCGTCAAAGGATTTTGAAATAGCTTGTAGGCTGGTCTTGTATGATGTATAGGGGGGCCTTTGCGAAAGCCGGGATTTACGGGGGTTTTAATGAAAAAGGGTCAACCGAATATGGCTAACCCTTTGAAATCATTGCACTTGCGTAGATTGGATTTGAACAATCCGACAAATTCAGCACGCTTCCATTTTATAACTTATCAATTTTATTAAATTTTATAATGCCCAGCCACATCCCTTTTTCTTCAATGTATATACGAACTGTGGATGCAAGATTGCGCATACAAATTACCTCTGAAAATCAAGTCTGTTTTCTTCCCTAATGCATGGTTCCATAAGCCTGTTTGAAAAAAGCGAGAAAGGTTCGGACAAGCTCAAGCTCAAATGCCAAGCTGCCCACCTTCCCAATGTTTACAGGTATCCATATGTGCTCCCGATCGTATTGGTTCAAGGCATCTTCCAGCATTTCGATATACTCTTGCATTTCGGCGATGGCTTTGTGAGGATGAAGCGTCTCGAGATACTCTGAGGGCGTTAATGTCAGTGGCTGATCTTCAGATTCATGTATTTCTATTGTGAAGAACTTGTTGTGATTCATTGGTGCACCCCTGACGTTATCCGACATATGGCTGAAAATAAGCATAATAATGGAAAGGTCAAGAGCGACAGCCTGCCCTTTGTAAATCCAGGGGCTTGGGTTAGCAGGCCAGGAACATCATCTCCAATTTCTCACTATTGCTAACCTCAGATCGACAACTCTTCACAAAAAACATCTTCGAGAAACAAGGATATGCCAACCGGAAGAGATGGGTGGGAATTTTACCCCAAATTTACCCCAAACAAAAAACAGGGAGTTAGTGTCCCTAACTAACTCCCCAATATTATTATGATAAAGCTATGATGTAAATGGTGCCGAAGGCGGGATTTGAACCCGCACGGGCGTAACCCACTGCCCCCTCAAGACAGCGTGTCTACCAGCTTCCACCACTTCGGCATCGTGTGTTCACTCTCCTCCAGACGCCTGAGCGGATTCATTTTCCGTGGGTTGTGGAGGAGTTCCTTTTTCTACATCAGTCCCCTTAGCTATAGGTTGAACCGGGGTCCCCGTTGGCATCTGTTCTGTTTGCCCTGCTGGGGGAATGCTGATCTGGGTCATGACCGATTTGGTGGCCCGATGGCTCGATAGATAGGCCAGCCCCAAGGATGTGAGCATAAAGATGATGGCGGCAATCGCTGTGAGTCTGCTCAGGAAGGTGGATGCGCCACCGCTCCCGAAGAGCGTCTGGCTCCCTCCCCCACCAAAGGCCGCGCCCATATCCGCCCCTTTGCCGGTCTGCAAAAGGACAATCAATATCAATGCGATAGCTACGATTATGTGGATTATAATGATGAAACTTGACATAACAAAACGCTTCTCCAAATCTTTCTAAAAACGAACAATGGCGGCAAAGGAATCAGCATCCAGGCTGGCCCCGCCTACCAATGCTCCATCAATGTCGGCCATGGCCATGAGATCGCTGATATTTTCAGGCTTTACGCTGCCACCATACAATATCCGGATCGTGTTTGCAACCGAATTTCCAAAGGCTGTTTCCACCCGCTTCCGGATAAATTCGTGTACCTCCTGGGCCTGATCCGTGGTTGCCGTCTTACCGGTGCCAATGGCCCAGACAGGCTCATAGGCAAGGGTCAGCTTCTGAGCCTCATCCGAAGTGAGGCCTTGCAGCCCTTCTTCCAATTGCTTTTGAACCACGGAAAAGGTCTGGTTCGATTCACGCTCAGCCTCAGATTCTCCGATACACATCACAGGAATCAGGCCTTCAAGGAGGGCCGCCCGGATCTTCTTGTTCACCGTGGCATTGGTCTCGCCAAAATATTGACGCCTCTCGGAATGGCCAATGATGACGTAGGTGCATCCTGCGGCCTTTAACATAGGGGCCGAGATTTCTCCGGTGTAGGCCCCTTCGACCTCCCAGAACAGGTCTTGTCCCCCCAGGTGTATAACCGATCCCTTGAGAATCTCTGCCACCACCCCCAGGGCCGTAAAGGCAGGAGCCACCATGATATCCACATCCGTGACGTCCGAAACCAGGGATTTCAATCGGGTTGCCAACTCAGCGGCCTGTGGACCGGTCTTATACATCTTCCAGTTTCCAGCGATCAAGGCTTTTCGATTTGTCATTGTTTTGGTCTCCCTCATAGAAAAAGGGCATAGGGTAAAGCGCATAGGGCGTGGCGTATCTTGCCCTTTGTGCTCTACTCCTTGTCCCTTGCGCTGTTAAAGCTGTTTGCCGATCAGAGCTGCCAAATCCACCATGCGTGTGGCGTACCCACGCTCGTTGTCGTACCAAGCAAGGACCTTTACCAGATTGTCAAGAACAAATGTTGTGGGCGCATCCACAATGGAAGAGTAGGTAGAGCCGTTAAAATCGGTCGAGACCAGCGGCAAATCACTATATCCTAAGATTCCCTTCATGGGGCCTTCGGCCGCGGCCTTTAAGGCACCATTTACGTCAGCCACTGTCAGCCCATCTTTCTCAACCGTTGCCACCAGATCCACAAGGGATACGTTGGGGGTGGGTACCCGGATGGCCAACCCGTTCAATTTCCCTTTTAGCTCAGGGATAACCAGGGCAACCGCCTTTGCAGCCCCTGTGGTGGTAGGTATCATGGAAAGCGCTGCTGCTCTGGCACGCCTGAGGTCCTTGTGGGGAAAATCAAGGAGGCGCTGGTCTCCGGTGTATGAATGGATCGTGGTCATAAGTCCGTTTATCATGCCGAAGTGTTCAAAAAGCACTCTTGCCACAGGCGCCAGGCAATTTGTGGTGCACGAGGCATTCGATATGATTTGGTGCGCCTTGGGGTCATAAAGAGATTCATTCACCCCGATAACGATGGTGACGTCCGGATCAGTGGCCGGCGCTGAAATAATGACCTTGCGAGCCCCTGCCCTCAGGTGTTTGGTAGCATTTTCCCGGTCCCGAAAAAACCCTGTACACTCCATAACGATATCCACGTTAAGGTCTTTCCACGGCAATGCAGCCGGGTCCTTAATCGCTGTGTAGGCTATAGACCGACCATTTATCTCTATGGTATTCTTGGTTGCTGTAATGTTGGCATCAAGCCGACTGTGAACTGAATCGTACTCGAGTAAATGTGCCATGGTCGATGCGTCCGTGAGGTCGTTGATGGCAACAACATCAACAGCATCGTTTTCAAGGGCAGCCCTGAAGGCGAGCCTGCCTATGCGTCCAAACCCGTTAATACCTACCCGAATACTCATAACCCCTCCTTACAAAAAATCCCTATGCCACATCAATATTCTGCTTTAACACAAGAAGACAAATAACAATCTTTCATTCTCAGGTTCTTTTGTTTCCCTTCAACACGCCGCTGGCTAATGAAATACTCTTTCTCCCATAAGCCTGCACACTTTCTGCAACCTCGTTTAAGTTTTTGTCCTGTCGTATTTTTGCAGCTCGGATCACCACGGGAAGATTAACCCCAGTAAGGACCTCGATCCGGCCTTCCTCAAGGAACGAAAGGCTGAGGTTCGATGGCGTACCGCCAAACATATCCGTCAGGATCAGTATGCCATCGCCTTGGTCAACCGCCTTGATACCGGCGCTTATCTTTTTTCTCAGGTGTTCAGCGCTTTGCTTCAGATCCACGGAAACAGCCGTGGCTGCCCCCAAAGGCCCCTCCAGAATCGACTCGGCTACTTCTAACAGGGCCTCTCCAAGACCACCATGGGTTACAATAACAAGGCCTATCATAAACCTGACTCCTCACCTGTCATAAGGTAAGCTGCATTCCAGCCGTTTACATCTTCACGTAAACGTTCAGCGATGTAGCGGTCGGCTCTGAGTATTCCGATGCTATTTGCTGACCTCTGAACACTTACGATTCCTCGCCCCACTTCTAAGCCAACTCAATGTCTCGATGCGCCAAGTTGACACGATCAATCTTGTTTTTCAAATGTTGGAAGATCTCATTGGCGATCACAATGGATCTGTGCCTTCCGCCCGTACATCCAACCGAAATCGTCAAATAGGATTTCCCCTCCTTTTCATATAAAGGGATGATATAGTCAAGTAAATCCAAATATTTTTTTAGAAAAATTTGGGTTTCATCACATTTTTTTACAAATGCCTGTACCTCAGGGAATGTGCCATCAAGCCCCTTTAATTCAGGAACAAAATAGGGATTGGGTAAAAAACGAACATCGATGACCAGATCTGCATCATGGGGAATGCCGTACTTGAAACCAAAAGATAGGATATGTACCTCCAGGTGTCCAGTATGGACCACCTTAAGCACGTGACCCAAGATAACAGCCTTGAGTTCATGAACATTGTAGTGCGAAGTGTCAATAACCTTATCTGCGATTCGTTTGAGCCCTTTAAGCTGCTCCCTTTCGGTACGTATCGCCTCAAAAAGGCGCTTTCCCTTGGCCAAGGGGTGTTGCATCCTGGTCTGGCTATACCGTCTCAGGAGGACTTCTTCCGAGGCTTCCAGAAAAAGGATTTCAAACCGATACCCTTGCTTACCAAGCGATTCCAGAACATCAGAATATGTTAAGAGAAAGCTCTTTTCTCTGATATCCATGATCAGAGCGAGCTTGGAAATATCCGAAGCACGCCCCATTCGAAGCTCCAAGAATTTTGGCAACAGAACGACCGGCAGGTTGTCCACACAGAAAAAACCAACATCTTCCAGTGCCTTGAGAGCCGTACTTTTCCCAGAACCGGAAAGTCCGCTAATGATGATAATCTTTCCCTGTTTCAACAATATCCGCGTAGCCCCCTATGTTAGTTGGAAGGCCTGAGAGATTTAACTGAAAGACGGGTTCCAACCGATACAGCCCGGGTTCAAAATTCATGGTCTTCATTTTCGATAACCATGTAAATCTCCCGTCGATCGGCAGCGGTCATGAGCCGCCCTCTAAAGGCTTCGTCCTTCAGTAATCGAGATATCCTGGCAAGCATCTGGAGGTGAGCACCTGAGGAGTTTTCAGGTGCCATTAATAGAAAGAACAGGTGGGCGGGTCTGCCGTCGATGGCTTCAAAGTCGACGCCCTTGTGGCTTCGCCCGAAGCCCATCAACAACGAGGCCAAAGGCTTTAACTTGCCATGGGGGATGGCGATGCCATCCCCAATGGCCGTGCTTCCAAGGCGCTCACGTTCCAAGAGTACGCGAACCATTTCCTCCTGGTTGATCCCGGCGGCCTTTGCCACAGGGGATGCGAGTTCTTCCAACACCCCCTTTTTGTCGGTGGCAGTCAGTTCGGAAATAATGGCATCTTCTTTCAGGGTGTCCAAGATTTTCATGTTAGACCTGGTCGAGTGGCCGCATCAAAAAACAATCATTTGCTGTGTCAATGACGCAACCTTTTGAGTTAAATTAAAATGATTTATGACCTGGGTTGAATCAATCCGTAATTGCCGTCTTTCAAGCGGTACAAGACATTGACCTCTTCGGTCTGAGCATTGGTAAAGACCAAAAAGCTGTCATTGATCAAGTTCATTTGCAAAACTGCTTCATCCACATCCATGGGTTTATACTCGATATTCTTGATTCTAGCGATTCGAGGCCCTGCCCCTTCATCCACATCCCCTGGTGCCGTCATATCTGCATCTTCATATCGAGATGTTTTAGATTTTGAAGCTACTGACCGACGTTTCTTGAATTTTTCCTTATTTTTCTTGATTTGTTTCTCCAGCTTGTCTAAGGCCATATCTATGGCCGAATACATATCAGCGGTTTCCTCATGACCATTCACAACGAATCCGTCCGCACTGATGTTTATATCAGCAATATGACGAAATTTCTCAACAGTCAGTACCACGCTTGCCCTGGCGGGATTCTCTAAGTACTTATCAAATCGATCCAGCTTTTCACACGCATATGCCTTCAAAGTTTCTGAGGAATCAAGGTTTATAAAAGTCACCGACGTTTGCATACTGATTGACCTCCCCGTATCTGTTTTCGTTTGTTGGATGGTAACACACCCAGCATTTCCCGGTACTTGGCGACTGTCCTGCGGGCTATATTAATGTTTGAAGCTTTCAAAATCTCAACCATCTTCTTGTCACTATACGGTTTCGCAGGATCTTCAGACTCAATAATCTGCCGAATTTTTTCCTTAACGCTTGCCGAGGCAATCGCCTCTCCATCAAACCGGCTGATAGAACTATTAAAAAAAAACTTCAATTCAAAAATCCCCTGCGGGGTATGGACATATTTGTTCGTCGTAACACGACTCACCGTGGACTCGTGCATCCCGATGTCCTCAGCGACATCCCGCAATACCATGGGCTTCAAATGAACGATCCCTTTTTCCAAAAAATCCCGTTGAAATGTGATAATGCTTTCAACCACCTTGTAAATAGTCCTCTGGCGTTGGTGAATGCTACGAATCAGCCATACCGCAGACCGGAGTTTATTCTGTATGTAATCCTTTGTTTGATCAGGAACCCCCCCTCCTTTTTTTAAGGCCTCTCGATAAAAAGAATTCACCCGAAGTTTAGGCATGCCGTCCTCGTTTAGCATAACGACAAACTCATCGCCTACCTTGTATACAAAGACATCAGGACTAATGTACTGGGGGTCTTCATCGTTGAACTGCCGGCCCGGTTTCGGCTCCATCCTGATGATGATCTCTACAGCAGCAAGGACATCATCAACAGGAACCCCCAAGGCCCGGGAAATCATCTTGTAGTTCTTGTTTTCCAGATGCTTAAGATGATTTTGGATAATCGGAACCACGATGGAATCTTCCAACCCCAACTGCCTGGCCTGAATTAACAGACACTCTTTTAGATCTCGAGCACACACGCCTAAGGGATCAAACGACTGCATCTTGCTCAGCACTTTTTCTACCTCTGTGGCATCTTCTCCGGTCAGGGTTGCAATCTCATCCACAGTGGCCTGAAGGTAGCCATCCTTGTTAAGGTTGCCAATAATCGCACTGCCAATCTTTTCTTCTTTCTTGTTTGGAAGGGAAAGCAAAAGTTGCCACAACAGGTGTTCATTCAAGGACTGTCGCCGGACAAAGAAATTCTCATATTCAGGGGTTTCCCGTTCTTCAGCTTCAAAATAGATGGGTCCTGGGGCATTATATTCCTCCAAATAGTTAGACCAGTCGATATCTGCTCGAGCCGTCTCTTCAACGGTTACGGGTTTTAATGAAGACAGCTCTTGCGGGCTGGCTATCAGCTTATCAGCAGCACCATCTCCAGAAGGCACCTCCTCTGGCGCGTCCTCAAGAAGCGGATTTTCCTCCATCTCCTGTTTGATAGCATCCAAGAGCTCCAGGCGCGACAATTGCAGGAGCTTGATGGCCTGTTGAAGCTGCGGTGTCAAGACCAGCTGCTGTGTCAAGCGAAGTTGTTGTCTAAGCTCTAATCCCATTCAGTTATCAATCGTTGTTAAAGGTTGGCCAGCGAACAGCGTATATATCAAATTCCGGCTTTTTGTATAGAAGCTATTTCAAAACCCTTTGACGACTCATTTTGGCCATTTTTGCGAAAAGTTCTTAGCGAAGCGAAGCGTCAAAAAATTGTAACTGTTTGAGGGCGTAAGCCCGAGTCTTACAATTTTAGCGAAGCAAACTTAGAACTTTAAGGCCCCCGCCCGCACTAAAGGGGCGGGACCTCCCGGTAAAGAAGATAAACATTTTTAAATAGCTCCCCTTGACCCCGCCCTAATGGTCGGGGATAGCGGGGAGCAGGCCGGTCAAAAATGGTCGAACAGACCAAGGAAAAGGGTTTTGAAATAGCTTGTAGCCACCACAAATAAAGCACAATGGCTCCCCGAGCACTGATGATGCTCATGTCGTTCTGACAAGATTTGGATCATAGTCTAAAACACTTTCCCAGATATACCTCCCGGGCCACGCTGCTTGAAGCAATAACCTCCGGAGGGCCTGATTCAATCAACATGCCTTCGTTCAAGATGTATGCATGGTCACAAACCCCCAAGGTCTCCCGAACATTGTGGTCTGATATGACCACACCAATCCCTCGCTTTTTAAGATGTCCGATGATATTTTGTATGTCAGTCACGGCAATAGGGTCAATCCCGGCCAGGGGTTCGTCAAGGAGAATAAATGAAGGCGTGGTGACAAGGGCTCGCGTAATCTCTACACGACGTCGTTCCCCGCCCGACAAGCTATAAGCCTTGCGTTCTGCTAAATGCCTGATATTCAATTCTTCAAGGAGGTCGCTTAGACGGTTGTGCCGCTCAGCGTTGGAAAGAGGAAGGGTCTCCAAAATTGCCAGAATGTTATCTTTTACAGTCAACTTGCGAAAAACCGAGGCATCCTGCGGAAGATATCCGATTCCCTTGCGCGCCCTGACGTGCATAGGGCATGAGGTGATGTCTTCTCCATCCAAGAAAACTTTCCCGCTGTCAGGCCGTATAAGTCCAATAATCGTGTAAAACGTTGTGGTCTTTCCAGCACCATTGGGGCCAAGGAGTCCTACAACGCTCCCGCTTTCTACCTCGAGGGTGACCGAGTTAACCACACGCTTGCCTTTGTAAATCTTGACTAAATCTTTGGCCAACAGAGTTGCCATTATTTCATCAAGCCTCCACCGTTTTTGACATGAAGGGTGGCCTCCACCTGGTCCTGGCCCTCCCCTTCTACCAAACTTCGATTTTCAGCTTGAAACAGGGTGATCTTTTTTCCCCGAACGATGTTATTGCCAGACCACACCCTTGGGTTTCCTCCGCTAAGCACCAATACTTTTTGATCAGCCTTATAAACCGCCTTGTCCGCCACAGCCGTTTTGGTCTTATTGTCAAAAACGATCTTCACATTTCCTTGAGAGACGATCTTTTCAAGTGCGTCCGCCTCCATGGATGTATCCCCACCAGACTTATAGAAAATCTTCATGCGATCAGCTGTCATAACAACGTCATCCTGGGTCGCCATGACGTTTCCAATAAACTCGACCCACCGCATTTTATGATTTGATTCTAGCCTGTCAGCGGTAATGTGGATGGGAGATTCGGTTCCCCCAAACTTCTCATTTCCCGTAACCTGGGATTCGGCCAAAACAGATGGGGTTCCAAATCCGAGACACAGAAAAATTATTAACAGGGGCCATTTCATGGCGTCCACGCACTTCATGGCAAAGCCTTTCATTCTCGTGTTTGGTACATGGAACTTACCTGAAACCATGGATCATCATAAACTGAAGTTTTTAAACACGGCTCTGACTTTGCCGCGCACCACAGTTTGTCCTGTCTGAAGATTAAAGGTCAGGCTATCGCCAGTAAGCGCCATGTGATTTCCTTTGACGGTGACAGCAATCGGTGTATCCGTAAAAATGGTCTGGGTCTTGTGCTCATAGTGCAGCCTGTCGGTATTCAACTTATATGGACCACTTCGCACAATGACATGTCCCGCAACCTCTATGTCCTTGGTATCGGTCAAAAGGACACCATCTTGACCGGTAAGATGGATGGTTTTGCCGTCCTTGAGAAAAAAAGTGGCAGAAACATTCTTGAACACGGTTTTATTATCTGCCTTTTGATATTGTGCTGAATCGGCATCAAGCACCCATTCCTTGACGCCGTCTCGGGTCGCGACGTGGTGAATATGATTCAGACTCAGATCCATGTCCTTTGGCAGGGCTGAAAACAAGGCCTTGGGCGCCTCCCTGAAACGAAGGTAGCTGACCACCCCGATCCCAATCCCTGCCACAATCAGCCCTATCAAACAACATAGCATTGTCTTGGTTTTTGTCATTTATAACACGCTACCGGTCTGGTGTAAACCCTGTCAATCTGTTGATAACAGCGCCTGACGTATTGCCTTCAACTGTTTCAAAACCGGCCTCACGCCTTGTAATGGGAGGGAATTGGGACCGTCACAAAGGGCACATTCCGGATCTTTGTGAACCTCAAGGAAGATCCCATCCACGCCAGCAGCAGTAGCGGCACGGGCCATTAAGGGCACGAATTCCCTTTGTCCACCTGAGCTCTTTCCAGCACCCCCTGGAAGCTGGACGCTGTGCGTGGCGTCGAATATCACGGGCCATCCCAGATCCCGCATGATACTAAGGCCACGAAAGTCAACCACCAAATTATTATAACCAAAAGTGGTCCCCCGTTCGGTCACCAGCACCTGACGAATACCTGTGGAAACCACCTTTTCTATCACATGCGCGACATCCCATGGCGCCAAGAACTGCCCTTTCTTAATGTTGACAGGTTTTCCGGCTTCAGAGACAGCCAAGATAAAATCGGTTTGCCGACACAAGAAGGCGGGAACCTGCAGGATGTCCAGGACTTGGGCGGCAGGGACAATCTCTCGAAATCGATGTACATCCGACATCACCCGTATGCCAAGCTTGCTCTTAACAGCAGAAATGATCTCCAATCCTTTGGAGAGTCCTGGCCCCCGGTACGATCTCAGAGAGGTCCGATTCGCCTTGTCATAGGAGGTCTTGAATATGAAAGGGATTTCGAGTTCATCAGTTAGATCCTTGAGAAAAGTCGCTGCCTCCATCGTGGCATCAAGGGTCTCGATCACACAGGGGCCTGCGATTAGAATCAATGGATTTCCTTCCCCAATGGCAATTTCTCCGACGTTAACAATATGTCTCTGCAATACCTTTATCTCCCCTTAAGCCGTCTGCTTCCCGCCACACGAGGCGCTTCCGTGTGTCTGCACCTACCTGAGCTACCCGGTGCGGCAGGCACGCAATCCAGGCACAAAGTTGCCTTTTACTTTTCTATGTCGTATGATCTTAAGGTATAATTTAGCACAATTTTTAACGTACGGTCCACCAAATGTCAACAGACCGTTGCCTGAATCAGCACGATTCGTGTTCTTCTCAAGCTTAGCGCACAATGGTTTATCTAAAAATCTTGCCATCATCAGCACAGGAAAAACAACCTTGATTCCTCACTGACAAGCTGCTATGGTCCGTTGCGAATTTTATGGGCACGAAACACAAATCTAAGATGCCAAAACTTCGATACCTTATCGTCGGCCTTTTGTTGGTGGTCCTGGGGGTTACATTCATATGGAACACCCTTAAAAGGTTGGAAGGGGAACCGCCAACATTTCAACTGGAGAAACCGATTCATACCATTGGGGCATCCTATACCCTAAAGGGGTGGGCCTCTGATCAAAAAAGTGGGATTCGGAGGCTTTGGATAGCGATTCTTCAACAGGGAAAGGAAAGAGCCCTGCTTGATCAGACATTTCCCTCCAAGGGATTTTTAAGGGGGGGGATGGTACAAAAGCAACCTGTTTCCATTAAGATCAACGTGGATGCACTCGGTCTTGCCGATGGAGAGGCGCTTCTCAGGATAGCGGTGCGGGACTATTCTTATCGAAATTGGTGGTCCGGAAATCAGACTTATGCGGAACATAAAATTCTGATCGATACCCAGCCGCCAACCATTGACATGCTTAGCCAAACTCACAATCTCAATCAAGGTGGCACTGGATTGGCCATCTACCGAATCTCTGAACCCGAGACGATCAATGGCGTCCAAGTGGCTGATCGGTTTTTCCCGGGCTACACGGGGTTCTTCAGTGATTCGAACATCTACATAGCCTTTTTTGCGATTCCTCATGACAAAGGACCGGAATCAGATCTTTACGTAAGAGCCACAGACCGGGCTGGAAACACCTGCCGGGCTGGATTTGCTTATCATATCAATCCCAAAAAATTCAAACAGGACACGATCACTCTCTCAGATGCCTTTCTCAGGCGGAAAATGCCTGAGTTTAAGCATCTCTCGGGCATCGTAAATCCTTCTGCATCGCTTGTGGATAAATTTATAGCAATCAACTGCGATCTACGGCAGTCCAATCATAAGACTCTCAGGGATGTCTGCAAAAAGAGCGATCCCAGGCTGTACTGGGAGGGTCCGTTTCTCAGGCTTCCACGCTCTGCCCACAGGGCTGGGTTTGCCGACCATCGCAAATACCAGTACAACGGTAAAACCACAGATGTGCAAATCCATCTCGGAGTAGATCTGGCCTCCACGGCCCACGCGCCAATTCCTGCTGCCAACAATGGTCGTGTTGCATTTGCTGATGACCTGGGTATTTATGGTAAAACAATCCTCTTGGATCATGGTTTTGGTCTCTTTAGCATGTATGGACATCTCAGTCACATTCAGGTTGCAAAAAATCAGATGGTCTCCAAGGGAGATGTCATCGGTTTTACAGGGACGACAGGGCTGGCCGGAGGCGATCATCTCCATTATGCGATGCTGGTTAGTCATACCTTTGTTAATCCGATAGAATGGTGGGATCCAAATTGGATACAGCACAATATTTCGGGCAAGTTAGAAGAAGCTATACCAGGAGATCACCAATGAAGCGTTATAAAGTTCAAAAGACTTACCAAGAAATCAACCAAAAGATTAAGGATGGTAAGGTCGTTGTGGTCACGGCCGAAGAAATTATCGACATCGTGAAAAAAAATGGCCCGGTCGAGACGGCCCGGCAAGTAGATATTGTTACTACCGGAACCTTTGCGCCTATGTGTTCATCCGGGGCCTTTATCAACTTTGGCCACGCTGTTCCCGGGATTAAGGCTGCCAAGGTCTGGCTGAACAATGTTCCGGCATATGCTGGCCTAGCTGCTGTGGATTGCTATATTGGAGCCACAGAGCCATGTGAGGAAGATCCCCTGAATAAAGTCCATCCTGGAGAATTCAAGTATGGTGGTGGCCATGTAATCCACGACCTCGTAGCAGGCAATACAGTACACATCAAGGCCACAGCCTATGGAACCGATTGTTATCCCAATCGAGCCATTGAAAAAGATGTGACCCTGAAGAGCCTTCCACAGGCCTTCCTGTGTAACCCGAGGAATGCGTATCAGAACTATAACTGCGCCGTAAACCTAAGTAACAAGACCATCTATACCTATATGGGTACGCTTCGTCCGAACGCAGGCAATGCGAACTACTGCTCTGCCGGACAGCTGAGTCCTCTCATGAACGACCCGTATTACAAGACCATTGGTGTCGGCACGAAAATTTTCCTCGGAGGAGGCCAGGGTTTTGTCACGTGGCACGGCACCCAGCACAAACCCAGGGTCAAGAGAACGAAGAAGGGGGTTCCTCTTACTCCAGCCGGGACCCTGTTTGTGATGGGAGACCTGAAAAAGATGACCCCAAAGTGGCTTGTGGGCGTGAGTATGCAAGGGTATGGTTGCTCATTGGCAGTCGGCTTGGGTGTGCCCATCCCGATCCTAAATGAAGAGATTGCAGCGTTTACAGGCATCTCAGATGATGAGATTTTTACCCAAATTGTAGATTATGGAAACGATTATCCACGCGGTATATCAAAGAGTTATGGCACGGTCAGTTACAGTGAGCTTAAGGCCGGCACGATCCGACTCAACGGCCAGGATGTGCCAACTGTACCTCTTTCGAGTGTGGTCCGGGCAAGGGAAATTGCAGAGACCTTGAAGAAATGGATACAGAGAGGAAAGTTTACCCTGGGAAAACCCCAGCAGATGCTCCCCTCGGTATAGCTATCTGAAGAGAGCCCTACGAGTGTTACGGCCATGTAATTAGAACATCCTGCCTTTCAGACGAATCGTTGTTACCCCAGCGAGCAAATGTCGCTGGATGTAAGATTGTGCCTTGACCGGCCCGGCCTGCTCCCCGGACGCGAAGCGCTGCCGTCAGGCAGAACCCCCGCCCGGAAGGGTGGGGAGGCTTCACTTGTTGTCAGGCTCTGGGTATCTTGCTTCAACGCAAGACGGGCTGTTGCTCAAACAGCCATACACCTATCATGAGGAGATTTAACAAACACCAAAAGAGGGCTGAGACCTGAATCGTCGTGATTTGGGCAACAGCTCGAAGAAAGGTAACCCAACATAACTTTGAAAGAAGACAGATTATCTGAAGCGCCTATTCAGCCCAAAAAGAGTGTCTTTCGGGAATATGCAGAAGCCATCTTAATCGCTGTTTTCCTTGCCCTTTTTATCCGCACCTTTGTCGTTCAAGCCTTTAAAATCCCTTCCGGTTCCATGAAGCCAACACTTTTGGTTGGAGATCATATTCTGGTAAACAAGTTTATATACGGTGTAAAAATACCATTTTTAGACATCACCCTTATCCCCTTCAAGGAGCCCAAGCGTGGGGATATTGTGGTGTTCAAATTCCCAGAGGATCCCAAAAAAGATTTTATAAAACGGGTCATTGCCGTAGCGGGCGACACTGTGCAAATCCGCGACAAGAAGGTTTATATTAACGGCAAACCCTTTGAGGACCCGTATGGCGCTTATCTGGATCCTCACGCCATTCCGGGTAAGATTCAGCCGCGTGATAACCTCGGGCCCATCACCGTCCCCCCCAAGTCCCTCTTTGTCATGGGGGACAACCGCGATTACAGCTACGACAGCCGATTTTGGGGGTTTGTGGACCTCTCAGCGGTCAAAGGAAAGGCCTTTATGATCTATTGGTCATGGGACAAGGAAAACTCAGGTATCAGGTGGAGGCGACTGGCAAAACTTGTACACTAACCAGACTAGAAGCGGTTTCAAAACCAGTTGTATGCAAAGCCATCGTGCCGCCCGCCATCCCTTTGCACAGGACTGTGAGCCAGGTATCAGCGGCGAGGTACAGTTTTTCCAACAAAATTGGGTGATCTATCTTTCGGCTTGACTTATTCAGGGCTCGAATGCTATGGAATTATTGCTTCCGTTGCGGGGGGAGACAGCAACTCAATGATTGTCAGTTGTCGCATCACAACAGTTGGGGTAAGCCTCTTTACGATATAGCGTAAGGAGGCTTTTTTTTGGGGAAAACTCATGGAATTTGTCAAGAAAGACATTCTCGACATGGAAAGTCTTTCGGTTGAAGAGATTCAGGCTATCCTGGATACTGCGGAAACCTTGAAAGAGATATCGACCCGTTCTATTAAGAAGGTGCCGACCCTTCGCGGCAAAAGCATTGTCCACTTCTTCTATGAGGCCAGTACCAGGACCAAAACTTCCTTTGAAATTGCAGCAAAAAGGCTAAGTGCAGATACAGTCAGTATCTCAGCCTCCACGAGCAGTATTGTCAAGGGCGAAACCCTGGCCGACACGGCCAAGAATCTTGAAGCCATGAACCCGGATGTCATCGTGATCCGACACCATGCCGCCGGGGCACCCCACATGCTGGCACGTCTGGTCAAGGCCTCTGTGATCAATGCGGGTGACGGCATGCACGCCCACCCCACACAGGCGCTACTGGACATGATGACCGTCCGGGAAAAAAGGGGCCGCCTTGAAGGACTCAGGGTCGCCATTATTGGCGATATTGCCCACAGCCGTGTGGCCCGCTCCAATATCGTCGGTTTCATCAAGATGGGGGCAAAGGTTGTCCTGGCCGGTCCACCCACCATGATCCCTATGGGGATTGAAGCTTTAGGGGCACACGTTCGACATCATATTCAGGAGGCGATCCACGATGCTGATGTCATCATGGTACTCCGCATTCAGAAAGAGCGCCAGCAGGCATTTGTATTTCCCTCTGAGCGGGAATATGCACAATGCTATGGATTGACCGTAGAAAGGCTTGCCGAAGCAAAGGAAGATGTCCTGATCATGCACCCCGGACCGATCAACAGGGGCGTTGAAATAGCATCTGAGGTTGCTGACGGGCCTTGCTCGGTCATCTTAGAACAGGTCGCCAACGGTGTGGCCATTCGAATGGCGCTCTTTTATCTTCTTCTTGGGGGGCGGCGTTGACACGCACGGAGCGTGGTTTGTTTCGCTCACCATTTATTCCTTTTACAAGGGACCACCGAGCAAATCACCGTCACAATGTAAATAGGTTATGAAAACTTCGAGATACTTGATTAAAGGTGGACGGGTTATCGATCCGGCAACTGGCATCGACGGCTTTATGGATATCCTCATAGAGGATGGAACCATCGTCAAGATAGAAAAGTCCAAAGCCCAAAGCCCAAAGCCCAACGATACAGATCAAAACCTGCAACCGGAAGTCATTGATGCGTCAGAAAAAATCGTCACGCCGGGCCTTATTGATATGCATGTCCACCTGCGTGAACCCGGGCACGAATACAAAGAAATTATTAAAACAGGTTGTCTGGCCGCAGCCCATGGAGGATTTACAACCATATGCTGCATGCCAAATACAGATCCGGTCAATGACAATCAGTCGGTCACAGATTACATCCTCAAGAAGGCGAAACTGGCTGGAACCGCCCGGGTCTACCCTGTGGGTGCAATAAGTCGGGGACTCCGTGGCAAAAGTTTGGCTGAGTATGGGGAGTTGAAGGCTGCTGGTGTGGTAGCTGTGTCTGACGACGGCAATCCAGTGATGAACGCTCAGTTGATGCGCCGCGCCTTGGAGTACGCTAAAGGCTTTGGACTCCTGGTCATTGCTCACTGCGAGGACCGAAATCTTACAGCAAATGGAGTCATGAACGAAGGCGTTACGGCCACCCGCTTAGGACTTGCAGGTATACCAAATGCTGCAGAGACCGTGATGGTGGCCAGGGATATCGCGCTTTGCGAACTGACGGGTGCGCCGCTTCACATCGCCCATGTAAGTGCCGAAGGCTCAGTGCGACTCATCCGCAAGGCCAAGGCTCACGGACTGCCAGTAACGGCTGAAACCGCACCCCACTACTTTTCTCTGACCGAAGAAGCCGTCATAAACTATGATACAAATGCCAAGGTGAGCCCTCCCCTGCGCACGGCTAAGGACAGGGATGCGATCCGGAAGGCCCTCGCAGACGGAACGATTGACGTCATTGCCAGCGACCATGCGCCTCACAGCAGCATTGAAAAAGATCTGGAATTCGACCAAGCGGCCAATGGCATGATCGGCCTTGAAACCTCTCTCCCCTTAAGCTTGCAACTGGTGGAAATGGGGCTGATGAGCTTAAATGACCTGGTTGCCAAGATGTCAACCAACCCGGCCCGGATTCTCAATCTCGGCCATAGGGGTCTGAAACCCGGCAACCCTGCCGACCTGACGATCATCGACCCGGAAAAGAAATTTACGGTAGATCCCAACACCTTTAAATCCAGGAGTCGAAACACGCCTTTCAACGGCTGGGAACTCAAAGGGAAGGCGGTTTTGACCATGGTGGGGGGGAAGATAGTCTTTGATGAGACACGGGAGTAATATTTTGGATTTTGGAATGCGGATTGCGGAATTTAGGGATTGGGGGATTGAGGGATTTGGGTCTTCAACTTTAGCTCACTTTAGGCACTTTAGCTCACTTTCATCGACCACTGACTAATGACCAGTGACAAGTGACATGCCTAACCTACTCGTTGTAGATGATGACCTGAGCATGCGCGAGATGCTCGAGGTGATGCTCACATCAGAAGGATATAATGTCGAGTGTTCTGAGGACGGCACCAAGGCCCTCCGCATGCTCGAAAAGAAGAACTATGACTTGATCCTTTGCGATATTAAAATGAGCTCTGTGGGTGGCCTTGAAGTTCTTCGTGAGGCAAAGAACCGTCAACCCCAAACTGTGGTCATCATGATCTCAGCATTTGCCACGACCCAAACCGCTGTAGAGGCCATGAAGATAGGGGCCTATGATTTCATCCCAAAACCTTTCAAGGTGGACGAGGTCAAACAGACGATCAGGAATGCCTTGGACAGGAAGACCTTGGAATATGAAAAGGAGATCTTGGATGCCGAGCTAAAAAAGACTTACCACTTTGGGCGTATTGTGGGTAACAGCCCCGCCATGATGAAGATCTACAATACAATTAAGCAGGTGTCTGACACCAAAACCAATGTCCTGATTACCGGAGAAAGCGGCACCGGTAAGGAGTTGATCGCACGGGCCATCCATGAAAATAGCGTCAGAAAGCACAAACCATTTACGGTCATTCACTGCGGCGGCATCCCGGAAACTTTGATGGAAAGCGAACTCTTTGGACACAAAAAAGGGGCCTTTACGGGCGCCATTGACCACAAACAGGGACTTTTTGAGGCGAGTGACGGCGGCACGGTGTTTTTAGATGAGGTCGCAGAGCTCACCCCCGCCATCCAGGTTAAAATCCTGCGGGTGGTCCAGGAAAAGGCCTTTAAGCCAGTAGGAAAGACCCGGGATGTTGAGGTAGACGTCCGGATCATTTCTGCCACGAATAAGAACCTGGAGGAAGAGGTTATCGCTGGAAACTTCAGGGAAGACCTGTTTTATCGCTTGAACGTCATCCATATCAATGTCCCTCCCCTCCGGGAAAGGATGGAGGATCTGCCGCCTCTGGCACAACATTTTCTGGAAAAATACGCCAGTGAAATGGGCAAATCCATCCATAAGCTTTCATCCTATGCCTTGGACATGCTGACACGATATGATTTCCCGGGAAATGTGAGGGAACTTGAAAACATGATCGAGCGAAGCGTGGCCATGGCCACCACCAACATCATCCTTCCTGAAAGCCTTGCCCTCTCCACGTACAAAAGGGGAGAGAAAAGCGCAAGAAAACACGAACTCCTGGACTTTGATGTCCCGCCAACCGGCCTTGATTTGGATGCTGTGATAGCCGATGTGGAGCGTGGTTACCTGTTGAAGGCCCTGGAGATGGCGGGCGGGGTCAAGCAAAAAGCTGCAAAACTCCTGGGGATCAGTATAGAATCTTTTCGATATCGGTTCGATAAGCACCACTTGGACGCCTCTGCCAAAGAAGAATCGAAAAGGTGTTGAAAATCCCCGGTGCAACGTTGAAAATCCCCGGTGCTTCTTGTTTTAAGTTTTGTCTGATCTGAGGGGGCTTATTTAAAATATAGTGTATTATCAATTAGATACGCATTGATTATCTGCTTCAATTATTATGGTACACTTTTTGCTCTAGTAGTGGCTACTGATATCCTTTTACCTTGAGAATGAAAGAAATCGAAAGGAGGTGGAAGCGTAATTCTTTGATGAGTCGAGAATTTGATTGGCGCCAATTCTCACGATATTAAATCCTTATAAGGAGGAAGTATAGAAATGTTACAAAAACTGATCAAAAAGAACGAAAAGGGTTTTACCCTCATTGAGTTGATGATCGTTATCGCCATCATCGGTATTCTGGCAGCCATTGCCATCCCGAACTTTATAAGCTACAGGCAACGGTCATACAACTCGGCTGCCCAGGCAGACTGCAAGAATGCCTATACCGCTGCCATGGCTTATATGACGGATCATCCGGGTACTAACATAAACACGGTAGGAGAACTGAGCTCTGGCGGTTTCAGGAGCTCCTCGGGTGTTAGCATAGGCGTTTCAGGCGTCAGCCCTGACTTTACAATATCAGCCTTTCATGCAAGCGGCAACCGGACCTACAGCATGTACAGTGACGGGCAATCCGGAAATAATTAAGCGTAACAACTATTGAAGATTCCCTGGAGCTTTTTGCAGGGAATGCACTCGCTATTGTGGTTCAAACGAAAAGGAAGCAGCTCTCAAGCTAGGGAGCTGCTTCCATTTTTTTTAGTCGGCAAATCACTTTTTGATAGTTTGCATCGTGAGGCAGGCGTTTTAGATAGAGGCCATAATATTTGGCAGCCTCATGAGCCATCCCTTTTTTGTCATAAGCAGACCCAAGATAGTAGTAGAGCTTCCCATCATCGGGGAGCATCGACTTGGCCCTTTCAAGATGGGTTATCACCCTGTCCATCTCGCCCATTTTAAAATAGGCCATCCCAATGTTTAAGAGGGCATCTTTATTGTTTGGATCAATTTTGAGGACTTTTCTGTATTGTTCGAGGGCCCTTGCAAAGTCATGCTGCATGAAATAGACATTCCCTAACAGGTTATAAATGCCGGTATTGCCTGGAAACAGGGTAACGGCCTCTTTAAGGTTTATCTCAGCCAAATCATATACTTCCAGCAAGTAATAAACATAGGCAATATTGCCCAAGATAAGGCCCCTATCTTCAGGCATGGATGCCATCCAATAGGCTTTTTCAAACATTCCAATTGCGGCTTCATATTTTTTTGTATCCCTGTAAGCCACAGCAAGATTAAAATATGGCTTATGCGATCTTGGTTGATACGCGACTGCATCTGACCATAAAAATAGCTCCGTGCGCCAGGCCAGGTTCCGATTAAGGGTCCCGAAGGCATAGCACTGCAATAACAAAGATCCAGAAAGAACAAAAAACCACAGGATCAATTTTTGTTTTCGGCCACGCAATGCATGCCAACAGCCCACTATGAACAGCGCCACGATGATGCAGAAACCAACAGACGGCAGATAAAGGTAACGCTCGGCTATGAATGTGCCCTCATCTGAAAGCGGAATCAGGTTGAGCACTGGTATCAATGTCAGGATGATCCAGGCAAGCATCAAAAAGGCAGCCCTTGACCAATGATACGTGTAATAGAGTAAAAAACCAAAGCACAGGGCAATCCCCAGGGTCAGCCAGAATACAGGATCAATGACAGATGAAATCAACGTGGTTTCATGGCGAACCGTGAGATTCACGGGAAGTAGCAGAAGCCTAAGATAGACGGTCAGGGTCTTCGGGAGGGTCAGTAGCCTCATCCAAAAGGTCTCCCAATGCATAAATTTGATGCCGTGGGCAGGAAGAACCATGGACCTTATAGCAAGATAGGCAAAAATAATGATTATGTATGGAACGATTCGACAAGCAACGCTCAAAATCCTCCCATTCCGGCCTGCTTGCCGGAAACTGTATTCATAGCATGCAACAATGAGAGGAAACGTAAGGGCATATTCTTTGCTAAGTAGAGAAAGCGAAAAGGCAAGGAGTGACAGACCATAATATGTGAACCACTGTTTTTCCTTTTCTGTGAACTTCAAGTAGAGGGCAAAAGACAACAGGTAGAAAAGGCCTGAGAGGACATTGTTCCGACCATTGATCCAGGCAATATCCTCTGTGTGCACAGGATGCCATGCAAAGCATATTGCACCCAAAAAGGCGACACCGCGATGCCGAAACAGGATCAGGGCCACCCAATATACGCACAGCGTACTAAGAACATGAAAAATGATATTGGTTAAATGATATCCAGAAGGGTTTTGGCCCCAAAGATATCGGTCCACAAGAAAAGTCAAATTGGGAAAGGGCCGATAATAGCCGGTATATCGATCTTCAAAAAGGTTATCCTGTGAGGTAAGAAGCTGTCTGATATTCTCAAATTTCCACAGATCATAATGTTCCACAAACAGGGCGCGATCATCCCAGACAAAGTCGCCGGAAAGTGTATTCGCATAAATCATAAAAGAGGCAATCGTTAGGGACCCAACGATCAATAAATTAATCGAAATCTTTGGTTTCATTTGTTCTTTTTAAGGATTTCTGATAGAAATATTTTTTTTATTTTTCCTGTTTGTCTGTAAACCCCATGGAAACCAAGAATCCAAAAAATCGTCACTATGAAAGGGATATCTCCCTCGGGCTGCTGGCCTTTATTGTGTCCTTCTGGGTATATCTGTTGACCGTCAGCCCAACGGTTTACCTGGGAGATAGCGGTGAATACACGGCAGCAGCATTTGCCCTGGGAAACCCTCATATTGGATACCCCGTCTATTGCCTGCTTGGCAAAATCTTTTCGCTGTTACCGCTGGGTAACGTCGCCTTTCGACTTAACCTGATGTCCTCTTTTTTCGCCTCCTTCACCGTCCTGTTGATCTACTTTGTCATATATGTTCTGACCCTTTCACGAATCGCTGCCTTTTCGGCCTCGATTCTCCTCGCCTTTTCCCCCACCTTCTGGTCCCAGAGTGTTTCAGCAGAGGTCTATACTCTCCACACTTTTTTTGTGGCACTCCTTGTACTGGTCCTCATACGATGGTACGAAACAAACAGTTTCAAAACCTTAATGTGTTTTGCCTTTATGGTTGCCCTCAGCTTCGGTAATCACATCCAGACGGTCATGTTGGCGCCGGCTGTTCTGTGCTTGATCATCTGGATCGACCGAAAAGCAATCCTGAATTTGCACAATCTGTTAATACTCCTCTTCCTATTCTTCCTGGGCCTATCTGTCTACATTTATCTTCCTGTTAGGACCGAAGCAGGTGTCGCAGTTCACTGTGGCACCCCCAATAAGATTGAAAGTTTTGTCAATCTGGTCACTGCAGCCCATTATCGACCTGGGCTCACACTTTCCAAGAACATACCATTCTATATGGAAAGAGCAAAGCAGGCCCTCCTGCTGGTCGCATCACAATATCTGGGTCTGGGTGCTCTTGCAGTGCTGGGTTTTTTTTCAAACATCATTTCTTCCAAATGGAAAATTTTCTGTCTCCTGTTGATTCTTTTTGACATATTCTACACGGTCTGCCTGAATGAGGTTTCGCTTGAGATCACCGGGTTTAACCTGCCCGCTTCCATGGTTATTGCCATCCTCATCGGGACAGGTATGGCCTACTGTATGAAGCTTCTCAGGGGCCGATTCGGCTCCGGGCCCCTTGTTCAAAATGTGTTGACTTCATGTTTTCTCATACTCCCGGTAGTCCCACTCATTCAAAATTTTCCCCTGAACGATCAGTCAAAAAACTATTTAGGATACGAATACAACATCAATGTGTTTCGTACAGTCCCCGCTGGTGCAACCCTCGTGGTGGGGGATGATAATATCGTTTTTCCATGTCTATATCTCAGGTGCGCAGAAAATGCCCGGCCCGACCTTTCCATTCACGATCGATACAACCTCTATTTCAAGATGCCCTTCCCAAAAGGGCTGAAATCCCCCTATGTGGGAAAATGGCTGGATCTCAGAAGCATCATAGAAGAGGAACTTGCCAGGACCAAACCGAATCTATATATGGCCCTTTTTAATCCAGCCGGCATTTCAATTCCCAACTACGTGCCTGCTCCTTTCGGTCTTGTCTATCATATTCTAAGATTCGATCAATTGCATCATATGAAAACCAGCCGTAACATCTGGTCCTATTATATCTCGAAAAGTGTTTTTGAAACCATGAGCAGGGATTATCTAAATCGGTCAGTCAGCGGTTCTTTTCTCTATAAATTTGGCAGAGACCTTATCTTTGCTGGCCACCAAAGGCACGGCTTGGCCATGATGCAGATGGCATCAGAACTGGCATACAATGACGAGGCGCTTCACGCGGAACTGGGGCTCTTTTTTACCGACCGGGCCATGTATGAAATTGCATTCCAAGAGTTGGCACTGGGCCTAAGATACACAAAGAACCCTGCCGCAGTCTATAATTATCTGGGCTACTATTATTCAAAAAAAGGGGATATCCCACAAGCTATTCAAGCATTTCAAAGATCGATCAGCTTGGATCCAGCCCAAGTCAGCCCGCTCAACAACCTGGGATTGATGTATCTGCAAATGAAAAAACGACAGGAGGCCAAGGAAGTTTTTGCGCAATCCCTTCAAATAAAGAGGGATCAACCTCAACTGAAACGTTTTATACTTGAACAGGGGCTTTAGCAGAGAGTCATGCCCAGCACCCATCAGAAGAGGCCCATGAGCAACAAGTACCCTTTAGGATACGCGAGCATCGTCTTTCTGGTACCCATGTTTATCTACAACCTGACAATCTGCCCGGCCCTTTATCCGGGTGACAGCGGCGAATTCGTTGCCTCGGCCTTCTGCCTCGGAAATCCGCACAACGCAGGATATCCCCTTTATTGCCTTATGGGAAAACTATTCTGTCTGCTCCCCATAGGGAACCTGGCCTTCCGACTAAACCTTATGTCGAGCTTCTTTGCCGCCCTTGCTGTACTTTTGGTATACGCCATCGTTTGGAAGCTGACAAGCGAAGCCATGGCAGCACTCTCAACAGCCCTCATCTTCGCCTTCAGCCCAACGCTTTGGTCCCAAACCGTGTGTGCTGAGGTCTATACCCTGCATACTTTTTTTGTGGCCCTCATCATAGCAGTGCTCTTTTTGTGGTATGATGATCAAAACCTGAAAAGACTGCTTGTCTTTGCCTTTCTGGTCGCCCTGAGCTTTGCAAACCACATACAAACGGTCATGCTTGCTCCTGCTGTTTTATTTGTGATTGGCATCTCCAAGCGCACCCTTTTACTAAGACCAAGAAACCTTCTTTTGATATCCTTGGTCTTCCTCCTGGGCCTCTCTGTTTATCTCTACCTCCCCGTAAGAACCGAGGCCGGGTCTTCAATTCACTGGGGAGACCCCAACACCTTAGACCAGTTCATCAAACAAGTTACTGCCAGCGCTCACAGACACGGCTATGTGCTGACAAGGTCCTGGCCTGAGTATGGGCAAAGGGCTATTGATACATTGGGGCTGGTTTTCTCACAGTACCATCTCCTGCTGATCTTCGGAGTCATAGGCTTTTTCAAGTGCCTTAGCAGGACCTGGAAACTCTTCTGGTTATGCCTTTTTGTTTTTGATTTCGTTTATACCATTTTCCTAAACATTATATCGCTTGAAATTACAGCTTTTAATCTCCCTTCATCTGTGGCAGCTGCGATCTTAATTGGGCTGGGAATGGCCTATGTTTTGCGAAATGCGTCCAAACATCATATACTCAAAAGAGTTCATCAGAGATATTCGAAATCCTTTTTGATCGTGCTCCCAGTCATACCCCTTGTCTTTAATTTCTATCAGAACGACCAGAAACAAAACTATGTCGCCTATGAACACGGCATCAACGTCCTGCGAACAGTAAATAGTCATGGAACGCTCCTTGTGGGGAGCGATAACACCGTATTTCCTGTTGTGTATTTGAGACTGGCTGAAGGTATGCGGGAAGATATTCGGCTTTACGACCATTATGATATCATTTTCAAACTCCCCTTTCCCAGGAAGTGCGCCCCGTGTTTTGTTGGATGCTGGGAAGAGTTCCTGTCTGAAATGGAAAAAGAAGTTATCGACCGTGCAGACCATGCTTATGTGGCGACACTATATTTCAAGAACTCTAGTATGCCCGAGTTTGACTATATCCCGCACGGCCTCTCCCTCAAGAAGAAAATAGCTTCTGATACAAAAGGCAATCCAAACATCTGGCCCTATTACATGACAGAAAGTTTGAACCGTGGCTTTTATCGAGATTACATGACCAGATCCATTATAGCGAATTTCTATCTCAAACTTGGCTTAGACCTCGCCAGAAAAGGGCATCTGCAAATGGCCACCAAAATGATGGAACGGGCATCCGAGATAGCATACAACGACCAAACGATTCACATAGACCTTGGCGTCTTCTTTGCGGACGCAAAACTGTTTGACCTGGCATTCTATGAATTATCGAAGGCCTCCAAATACGCAATTGACAAATTTCTTTTATACAACACTTGGGGGTATTATTACATGAAAACAGACGATGTCTCAAAAGCGATCAAGGCCTTTGAAAAAGCCGTTGTAGCCGGGCCAAAACGGATTCAGGTCTTGAATAATTTGGGCATAGCCTACCTTAAAGCAAACAGACGGGATGATGCACTCAGGGCTTTCCAAAAGTCACTCGCACTTAAGCCAAAACAGTTTAAACTCATAAACTTCATGAAAGAACAGGGGCTATAGTATTTCGTATTGTGGATTTCGGAATTTTAAAATTATCTATATGATTGAAGGCCTATGCACGACCTATCACTTGTCATACCCCTCTATAACGAAGAACAATGTCTCAAAAAAAACTTTGAAACCATCAAGGTATATCTCGATACTTTGGCAATGGACTATGAAATTATCCTAGTCAATGATGGAAGTAACGACAGTACAATGTCTATTATCGGAGAAATTGTTCAAAGAAATTCCTGTGTACGTTCTTTAAACAATCTAAAAAACAGGGGAAAAGGGCATGCGGTCAGAAGCGGTGTCCTGAGCGCTGCCGGAGAATATGTTGTGTTTGCAGACGCAGATCTGGCCGTACCCCCTCATTTTATTGGTGCATGCCTAAAACGACTGGAAGCCGGCACACCAATGGTTATCGGATCTAGACATTTGCCCGGATCGTCTTTCAAGGTTCGAGAGGGAGCTTTGCGGCAGTTCTTAGGGGAGGTCTTTCGAAGATTTGCACAATTTAGCCTTGGTTTGAGAGTTTCTGACATTACATGCGGATTAAAGGGCTTCCAGAAAAAGGCTGCATTTGACATCTTTTCTCGTTCAAAAATTGATAGATGGGGCTATGATGTTGAAATTATCTTTCTTGCCCAAAAGCTTGGCTATGTCATTGAAGAAATCCCCGTGGACTGGTACCATTCTTTTGACTCTAAGGTTAGACCAGGCATCGATTCTCTTCGGACACTGATGGAAATGTGCCGAGTGCACTATTATTATCTGAGCAAACAGTACAAGTGTTGAACGATCACCCGGGTGAAAAGGCCGACACAACCTAATAAAATGCATATTGAGGATTAAAACCTTTCCCATGAAAAAGTGTGTCAGAAAAGTGTTTCTCCAAAATCTCTTAATTGTTTGTGGCAGCATTTTGCTTTTCTTGCTCGGTGCTGAGGGCACCCTGAGAATCCTTTACCCCAAGGCATTAAACGTTCACTACAACTTCCCTCACGGTTTTTTTTGCAAACGGGATCCCCTTTTAGGCTGGATCGGTCAACCCAACATATCTGGGGTAATGTCATACCCTGCCGAAGACATGGATGACTTGCATGTCGTCATGAATACTGAAGGATTTTGGGACAGGACACACAAAACGCCCAAATCACCAGGCGTCAAAAGACTGCTCTTTTTGGGTGATTCTTTCACCATTGGTTGGGGGATCCGTCAAGAAGAAAGATTTACGAATATCATCAAGGATCGTCTCTCGGCCGATTGCGAAGTTATCAATATGGGCATGTGGGGGTACAGTACGGACCAGGAACTTCTCGTGTTCACGGAAAAGGGGCTGAAATACCGCCCAGATGTTGTCATTCTTGTCATGTTTTTGGATGACCTTTTTTGCAGCCGTCTGTTTTCAGTGAATGATGGAATTTACATTAAACCAAAATTTGCTTTGTCGCCAAACGATGATCTGGAACTCTGCAATGTCCCGGTTCCGGACAACCATGGTAGAAGCGTTTTGTTAAACATGGTACTGACTCGTTTTTACAAGCTTCGTAATCGTCTGGAAATGGGCGTGGAATTTGACCGTCGGGGATGGCTTTCTGTATTTGACAAAGCATATTTGAAGCAGAAGGGTTATTATTTAAGCTTGCGCCTCCTTAGCGAGATCTGTGCTGTAGCCAAGGGACACAATATGAAGTTTTTGGTGGTGATTGTTCCATGGAAGGACCAACTCCGTGCACACCCGATCTATGCCGCCAAAAACGGATATGCAGGCATCCCTCCAGGCCGATTGGACTTCAGCCTTCCACAAAGAGTCGTAACACTCTTCTGTGAAAAGATGGGGATCCCGGTACTCGATCTCCTGCCCGTCTTCAAAGAGCACGATTGTCCAGAGAGACTCTTCTTTAAGCATGATTGCCACTGGACGAAAGCAGGACATCGCCTCGCGGCGGAGCAGATATTGGCTTATTTGCGAAAGTTGAATTACCCCTGACTTTGACCTCGCGACATGTGTGAAGCCTTGGTTGCATACAACTTCTTGAGCTTGACCACCGCAAAAGTATCATTCATATAAGATATGGTTCTGGCCTCATGTTAAATACCAAGCGTTTTTTATCCGAGTTTGTTCCTGTTACGATCCTTATCCTGTCCGTTTTAATTTTTTTTAGTAAAATCATATTTTCCGGAAGTCCCCTTTTCGGTTCTGATTTTACCTTCCAGTTTTACCCATGGAAAAAATTTATATATGACTACGTATGGTCCCATGGTGCGCTTCCATTCTGGAATCCTTATACTTTTTCTGGCACACCATTTATTGCCAATATTCAGGCATCCATGTTCTATCCCCTTGGGTTCCTATTTTACATTCTCCCCACAGAATATGCTTATGGTTATACGATCATACTCCACTGCATTCTTGGTTCTATTTTTATGTATGCTTTTATCCGCTCTCTTTCTGTTCATAAGGCAGGGGCCTTACTTGCTGCCATTATTTTCACCTATAATGGATTTTTTATGGCTCATCTCTATGCCGGACATTTAACCTTTGTTCAAAACTATGTCTGGATACCGCTAATATTCCTTTATCTCCATAAGTTTCTTAACACCTCTTATTTTAGATACGCCGCGATAACGGGTCTGTTTCTCGGCATTCAAATCCTGGGCGGCTTCCCGCAAATTGCTTTTTATACGATCTTGGGCATTTTGGCCTTTGGCCTTTTCCACATCGGGATTTCTCTAAGGACCCGACATATCAAAGATCTCATCAGGATAGGTCTCGGTCTAGCGACAGTCGTAAGCATCGGTTTTGCCCTTGCCGCTATTCAAATTTTCCCAACCCTGGAATTTATGAACCTGTCAACCCGTGCCGGAGGCGTTAGTTATGATTTTGCTACCTATGATTCTTTGCACCCAAAAGAGTTGCTGTCATTTCTGATCCCAGAGATTTTTGGCAGTGTGGTTAATCAAACTTACTGGCGGAGTTCCGAAATCTGGCATTTTTGGGAAACCTGCGGCTATGTCGGCATTCTCCCTTTATGCCTGGCTTTTGTATTAGCAAAAAGACCTTCTTTACGATATTTTCATCTCTTCTTTACGGCCCTTGTGCTTCTGTCTCTTTTTCTCGCGCTGGGGAAATACAACCCCATCTACCCCATCATTTACAAGCTGCCCGGATTCAACAGCTTTCGTATACCAGCCCAAATAGTCTACTTATACGTGTTTGGCCTTGCTGTTTTAGCCGGAATTGGCTTGAATCGAATCCTTGAGAATGAATGGCTATTTGGGACAGCTTTTGTCATTTTCTTTACACTAACAAGCATTATCTTAATATCTTTTTCGGTTGGTCTCCATGCTTTTCCTTATCACTTTTTTTTCCACCTATTCAAAACCTTTTCGGAGTCTCCAGCACAACAGATTAATACAGTAAGACTCTATGACAATATTGGCTTTGCCCTGGACCGGGCGGTTCTGTTGTTTTTCACCTCTGCCTCGCTGCTATTGATGATGAAGAACAACAGGCTCAGCCCGAGAGTATTCAACATACTTGCTTTGGTCATTGTAATGATGGATCTGGGGCTGTTCGGCATGCAATTTATTAAAACCTATAACTTCGTCACCCCTGCGGCCAAACAATCTCTCATAGCACAACTGAGCCAAAATCCAGTCCGGGGACGCGTTGTAACGATCAGCAAATCATTCAAAACCAATGATGGCCTAGAATACAGGTTTCCGTCCATCCTAGGTTATGACCCTCTTATTCTAAGAAGATATGCGCGTTATATCCAGGCAAGCCAGAATTGTCCACCTCAGGACCACATCGTCAATCTTGCTTGGATCAAAGACCCCGGTGCTAAGCTACTGCGGATGCTTAATGTAAGGCAGGTGGTTCGGGAGCAAGGTGTTACGATTGTGGATTCTGTCTTTCCATATGCGACCCTGGTCAACAAAACGATAATCAAGCCGGAAGGCGAGGTCCTTGGGTTCATGAAGGGAGAAGACTTTGATCCGCGGGAAATGGTGGTGCTGGATTGCGCCGCACATACACCGCACATCACATATGATGGCCCTGGATCCGATTTTAAGGCCTCTTGTTCCGTCCTGCAATACAATGATAAAAGCATCAGAATCACGACCTCAGCCAATCAACAAGCTTATCTTGTTTTGAGTGAAATATTCTATCCGGGATGGGTGGCTACAGTAGACGGTAAAAAGGCGCCATTGCTTCGTGGTAACTATCTGTTCCGCGTCGTCCCTTTGGAGCGGGGAAACCACGAGGTTTGCCTCCGTTTTGTTTCCTGGCCTTTTCGCATCGGATCAATCGTATCCATGGTAGCTCTGGTCTGTTCCCTGTGGTTCATCAAACGAAAACGAGGAGAAAATAACGAAAAAAATTGATATTTTTATTGCGGCGTGTGCGGTTGGGCTCTTGTTTTTCATGGGCATCAGCAGTGCCATCCAGAAGAATAATGCCTGGGACGAATACAAATATCTCGTAAACGGCCTAGCATTCTTAGACACCGCTCACCCGATAGATTTGGATGTAACACCCTTGTCAATGGTCAACGCGCTTTTCGTAAGGGGCCTGAGCTGGTCATTCGAGCGGTTCGATCAAGATCTGTTTTGGGCCAGACTTCCAACGCTTTTCATGTCGGCTATCGCCCTCTTGACAACTTTTTGGTGGACACGACGTCACGAGGGCAGGCTGCCCGCCATCGGTGCTCTGATATTATACCTATTTAGCCCCAACATCATGGCGCATGCCCGACTCGTAAGCCCCGACTCGATACTGGCATCCCTATCGCTCCTTTTGGTGTGCGTCATTTGGATTTATACCATGCGTCCCTCCTGGTATAATGTAGGGATTGTTGGCTTAGTATTAGGAATGACTTTACTTGCCAAGTTTTCCGGTATCATCTGGATTCCCTTATCCGTCCTGCTTGTAGCCATGCTCAACGCGAGGGCTTCTGTCAGGCTTGTTTTATCGATGTTCGTTGCGGCTATCGTACTATGGATCGGGTACGGAATGAATTTTCTACCACATTATCCTTTCGCTCCAGATTTAACGACGTATTGGGAAGGCTTACAAGATGTGCGACATGAGCTTTCTCAGGGGTTTCCATCCTTTATCGCAGGGGAACGCGGGCAGGGATGGTGGTATTATTACATCCTGCTGATTCTGATCAAAACAACCATTCCTCTACTCGTGCTAAGTGGAGTCGGAATATTTCTAGGGATACGGTATGCCAAAACCCGAAACCTTGTGGCCCTGTTAAGCATTCCAGCTTTTGCATCAGTGTGTTGTGCATCGCTGACCAACATGTCGCTGGGCATCCGACACATCCTCCTGGTTTATCCTTTATTGGTGATGTTGGGGGGTATCGGCATATTTCACTTGTTGAAAGCCAACTTGTGGGGAAAGTGGCTCGTAGCCATCTTGCTCCTCTGGCACATAGGGGCCTCTGTTTTCATCTATCCTCACTATCTCGCCTATTTCAATGAAACTGTAGGTGGTCCGAATAATGGCTGGCGATGGGCGGTTGATTCAAACCTTGATTGGGGCCAGGATCTGAAAGGATTGGCAAGGTATGTAAACGAGCACAATATCCCCTCTATATATCTGGCTTATTTCGGACAGGGGTTTCCCCAGTGCTATCCTGCTCCCTTTAAGTATCTTCCGAGCGCTGCCAGCACGGTCAAATCGAGCATACCATTAAAATTTGTGGATCCTGAAAGACTCCACGGCTGGGTTGCCATCAGCGCAACCCAGCTCCAGGGGGTTTGGAATGAGGTATTCGGTCTGCCCCCTGACCTCTATGCTCAGTTTAAGTCTGTTGCTCCGGTCACCAAAATAGGCTATTCTATTTTTATCTATCATCTCCCTTGACAAGGAATTCGTTCGCGGAAATGATAGATCATGACAACAATGAAAAGAAATAAGGTCAGAATAGTTATGCCAATGCCTATTTTGATCGATAACGAGTCAAACACAAAATGGACTACGTGCTGTCCTTCCGGAAGTTGAATCACCCGGAAGAGATAATTTCCTCGTAAAATCGGTTTGGGTTGGTCATCGACAAAAGCCTTCCAGCCAGGATAGAAAACTTCGCTCAGGAATAAATACCTCGCTCCGGGCGAATCGGTTAGAATGACGATTTCATCCGGGCGATATGAGGTAATCGTAGCTCGACCTGTTGCCCCTGGTTTTTGATCCAGGTGCCTGGAAGGATCAGACAACTGAACACCCTTTTCCAGCAAGACAATCTGGGTTGGATCAAAGTCAGACCTGATTAAATAATCCAACACCTCTTCGCTATTGAGAATCTTGTAATCCGGCACGATAAATACTCTGGGAAGATAATTTTTTCGAAGTGCGTATTCCCTGGTAGCATAAGAAATTTCATACTTAACATTCAAAAGATCAATAAGTCTGCCATTCTCGAGAGGCCGATAATAAAAGATTTGCCATCCTTCGGGAATCGATCCATCGTCGTATTGTTGGTTGATGTATTTATAGTAGCGGTTTAAAAACAAAGCGCAATAGCCGCCCACGGTCTGATAGCCACAATACATTTCAATATTTGGTCCATAACGAGGGCCATACATTGGGAAAATGCTCCCAACACGAAAAATGGTGTTATCCTGTCCTATAGACATATCCAATTGCTGGCGAATAACCTTCAGTTGCTTGATCGCTGTATCTCCGGGCTGGATGACCCCGATGTTGGCATGCCAAAAGTCGATTAACATCACCAAGATCAGGCAAGCTGACGCAAGTTCCCGCTTGACTCCCCTTTTAAGCCATAGAGATATCACTAGTACACTCACGCAGAAAAATATTGTTAGTCTGGAAAATTGATCTTGGATTATGGCGGCAGCCTGCCCCAATCGATCTGGAATGGCTTCTTTCAAAATAAAGGGCGAGAACACCTTCAGGGTGGCTTTTTTATCGACCAAAAACAGCACGTCCAATGCGATTAAAAATAATGCAAGAAGGATAATAAAAGTTAACCTTATCCTCCAGGACTTCTTGTCGCATGATAAGAGAGAGTCGAATCCTTGGCCGGCAAGTATGCTCAATGAAAGCATCCACAGGATAATAATCTTAGATGGTGCTCTAAAACCACTGAATCCGGGAAGAAGATACACAAACCTGTAAATAGGGGTGTGTTTCCCAAGGGCCAATACCAAAGAGATAACCGCTAAAAGTGTACAGAAAAGAAGTTGGCGTCTTGAATCCCCCTTCTCGTATCTTAGAAAGCACAAACAAATGAAGGGTAAAATTCCAAGATACAAATTTTGTAGTGGAATACTCCAGGGTGTATCCGCCACCCAATAGTTGTTCTGCGTAAAATTTCCGAAAAAGTGCGGCATAAGTGTGGTGATAAATACTTGAATCGGATAGGACGCTTTGGTTGCCCAGTCATAACTATGAAGCGTGGCCCGAAAACTGTTTTGCACGAATTCAAGGGCGGGAATAAGTTGAAGACTTGAGATACCACACCCAAAGACAAAGACCAACAACCCAGAGATCATGATCGTCCTGATCGAATGACGTCCACTTATGGAGGTGTTGACATGGCATACCAGAAACAGGGAGACCGCCATAAAAGTATAGAACGCGTCCTGTGGAGCACCCGCCAAGATCTGCACCCCCCAGATAGCGCCAGCTATGGTGGCATGAATAAAGGGTGTCTGTGAGTGCGTGGACCTGTTTAAAAAGAAAAGGATTAAGGGCATCCACACATAGCTTTGTACCGGACACATCTGGCCGCCATAAAGAACGGCCATGATATAACCATTATATGAAAAGACGATTGCGGCTATAAACGCCCCGCTTCTGCTTATGCCAAAGGACCGACAAAGCATATACATGAAAATACCAGAAAGGATCACGTGGACAAACATGGTATAACCATATGCCTTTTCAGGGGGCAGTATCCAAAAAAGCATATCGATGGGATAAAAAATCGTGGACTCAAAATGAGCCCAAAACGGCATACCGCTGAAAATGTGAGGATTCCAAAACGGGATGGAATGCTGATACTGAATCTGATTGTAGAGGAATTGTTTCATGGGGAGGTAAATACAGACAAAATCTGATCCCCAAAGAACGTATCCTTTAATAATAATGTCTTTAAAGAAGCACAGGGCCACAACAAACAACAGGCCACAAAACAGGAAATCTCTTTTTTTAAGGGATATTGACATAAAGTGAACCTGTCTGGAATTGCTTGGGCGGGAATCCCTCCAAATCGATCCATACCCACTATACAAACTCTCTGTAAGGACATCAAGCCCATTATGCGCCGTTTTCCCAGACAGGTATTTTATCTTGGCGATTCAGGCCGCCAGTTTGTCCAACATCAGCATGACCGAAACGATTGGTCCTAAAAAGGCGCCAGGCCTGAGATTTATGGGTTGATTAATGTCTGCAATGTTCTTATACTCCTCGACATTTCAAGAAATGATACTGACCGGCTTGCGCCCCGGACGCAAAGTGCTGCCACAAGGCAGAACCCCCATCCGGAAGCACGGGGAGGCTTCACAGGAAGGCGCCAAGGAGGACTGGCATATTATGCCTGTTATCATTGGTTGGCCTTTTTATCATCTTGGACGGGCGCAGCCGGTACGATAACATCGGGGTTAAAATATGGAAAAAGCGGATAAGCATGAAGTCCTCATCGTTATCCCAACCTATAATGAAGCCGAAAACATAGAAGCCCTTGTCAGGGCGATCAAAGGTATCAGGCTCCCGCTCGATGTCCTTGTGGTGGATGATGCCTCACCCGATGGCACAGGCGAAATCGTTGAACGCCTGATGCGTCAATTTGAGGGCCTCTTTGTACTCCACCGGCCCAAGAAAATGGGCCTGGGCACGGCATATATAGCGGGCTTTCAGTATGCTCTGGCTCACAGATATAAAATGATTATGACCATGGATTCGGATTTTTCGCACCATCCGCGCTATATTCCCGATCTACTCGCACAAAGCACGGCCTATGACATTGTCATCGGGTCAAGGTATGTGCCTGGTGGCGGCGTTCAAAACTGGAGCATCATTCGACGGGCTGTAAGCTTTGTTGCCAACAAGCTGGCTAGAGCAATCCTGGGCCTCTCCAGCTATGACAACACGGCTGGGTTTCGTCTTTACAATCGCAGAGTCCTGGAAGCCATACATTTTGATCGCATCCAGTCGAATGGATATGCTTTCTTGGTAGAGATGCTTTATTTGTGCAAGAAAAGCCATTTTAATATCGGTGAAGTGCCTATTATTTTCGAGGACCGGAGGGTCGGTAAGTCAAAAATATCAAAGACAGAAATTCTCATGGCCATGAAAACTTTGGCCATATATGGCTTTGATCGATTAGGGTCACGCACTGGCCAGGCAGGCAAAAGAAGTTAGTGATGCCCCTCGCACCCATGGCAGCGGGTCTTGCGGCAGAAAGCAAAGCGGTCAATTCGGACATATCGAAACCAATGACACAATACTGGACGACAATCCGAGATTCCTTTTCCAAAAACCGGTTTTTCTTGCCGCTTATTATCGGCAGCCTCGGCTTTACGGTTCGCCTGATCCATTTGAACAGTTACGTCTCGTATCCAGCTTTCGACCTCCCTCTAGGCGGCCATGCCGCCTACGTGAAAATAGCAATCAAGATCCTTGAAGGGGACCTGTTGGGTGGCAATCAGATATTTTATGATAATAGCCCGATTTACGCCTACATATTGGCCGCTATCTTCAAAGTCTTTGGCTTTGATTTCTCCGCTGTTCGCTTTATACAAATCGTGGTGGGGAGCCTAAATTGTGTTCTAATCGGATTGATAACACGGCGTTATTTTGGCCTCCGATCCGCATGGATTGCCGGGCTCGTTGCGGCCGTCTATGGCCCTTTCATATTTTATGACGGAGAGATTATCGTTCTTTCCTGGGTCATCTGCTTCTCCCTTCTTGGCATCCTTCTGATCAGCACCACAGATCTCATTCCCAACCCCAAAGACCTCCTGATCGCTGGAATATGTTTAGGGGCTGCCATCATGGGACGCCCCAACCTCATCCTTTTCCCTGTCCTGCTATCCTTTTACTTTCTCTTGGTGTGGAATAAAATCAGCCTGGGAAAAAGAATGAAGTATTATGCAATATTCTCCATAGGTGTCATGCTTATTCCAGCCATGTTTACCTTGCGAAATTATGCAGTCTCAAGACAGGTCGTCTTCCTGACACCATCTGGTGGGCATAATTTTTATTTTGGCCACAACAAGGACGCCTCTCCCGTATTTGACATGAAGTTCAGTTTCATGGGCTCTATCTTTTTAAAGTATAAAGAGATTGCCGAAAACGAACTCAATAAGCCGTTAACCGACATGGAAGCATCTCGATACTGGTATAGGAAAGGCATTGATTTCATCATCGAGAACCCTTTGGAGGAAGCTAGGCTGATATTCAAAAAGATCCTTTTTTTTATGAACGACGTCGAAGTGCCAACCTATTTTAACTATTATTTTAACCGCCAGTACTCGATAGTATTGAAGCATTGGCCCATCAGCTTTGGCACAATCATCCCCTTTTCGGTTTTAGGCATCCTCGCTAGCTTGAGGAACTGGCGTCGGCATACTGTGCTTTATCTCTATGTCGCCACAACATTGCTGTCCGTGGTAATTTTCTTTGTTATTTCCAGGACACGCTTGCCTGCAGTTCCAATCCTAATCGGATTTGCCGGATTCGGTGTTTCAAAAATATTGGACGCCTTGCTCCATAAAAATTGGAAAATCTTTTTACTATCATTTACAGTCATACTTTTCGTTTACTTTGTCACATACCAAAACCTAGTGCAATTGAACTTTGCCAGATCGTATAATCATCTGGGCGTGGTTTACTGGTATAAGAACAAGATCCCGGAGGCCGAGCGCGCCTTCCGGATGGCCATGCAACTTCAACGAAATTTTGAATATCCCCTGCTCAATCTCATCCACATGTATGAAAAACAAGGAAAGAAAGAAAAGGTGGATCTGTACCGGAAATTGCACGAGGACTGGAAAAAGCAATGGCAACAGGCACAATAGATGATTAGCCCGTTACATTGGGATGCTTTTGAACAATGACTAGAGGCTATTTCAAAACCCTTTGACGACTCATTTTGGCCATTTTTGCAAAAAGTTCTTAGTGAAGCGAAGCGTCAAAAAATTGTAACTGTTTGAGGGCGTTAGCCCGAGTTAGCGCATGGCTTCACTCCGTGCTACAATTTTAGCGAAGCGAGCTTAGAACTTTCAAAAATGGCTGAACAGACCAAGGAAAAGGGTTTTGAAATAGCTTGTACGCTCTGTTCTATGGAACACGACTTTTTCATGACCATGATACCAGTTTGCATGGACGTCGCATCCGCGGAAAACTTATTGACAAGATCTATCAATTTGATTTTATGATACTTCTCAAAAGTCACGGCATGCTGAATTGTGACGCGACAAAGGTTTTGATATGGGCACAGTTATTGAAAAAAACATGAGCAAACCACAGTTTTCGGTCTCATACGCTGAGGCATTGCACAGTCAGCTTGAAATGCATGACACGCGGGCGAATCCATGAAGAATTCTGTCAGATATTTTTTCAGAAGGCCATCTGTAAGAGTGACCTCTGTTGCTATGGGTCTGTGCTTTGTCGTATTGGCTATGGTCTGGGCACGGGCCTTTTATGGTTCAAAGCAGGCCTATCAAGAAGGAGAAGCATATTTTAAGAAACACCAATATATTAAAGCCATCACGTTTTTTGATCGTTCCATTCACTGGTATACGCCCTTTAATCCTTATGTGCGCCAATCAGCACAGCGTCTCTGGGAGATAGGCGTCCAAGCCGAGCAAGAAGGTGATATCCGACTCGCTCTCATTGCCATCCGTACCATAAGGCGGGGCTTTTTTTCTGCCAGGAGTTTTTATACTCCGGGAAAAGATTGGATCAGCAAGTGCGATACAAAAATCACCTCATTAATGGCCAAGGAGCTAGAGGGCCAATCACTGAAAGAGAAGGTGGCTGTGCCTTGTGCCGGGCGAAAAAATCCAGAACCGGATATTTTCTGGACGCTTATCCTTGAAGTAGGTTTTCTTGGATGGATCGGATCTGTCATCGGTTTTTTGATGCATGCATTGACCCGGGGGGATCCCCCTCAGCTTAAATCCAGGCCCGCCATCCTCTGGGGTATGATGATTATCATCTTCTATACCTTGTGGATTATTGGAATGATGAGAGCGTAGACAGCTGTGACAATGAGTCGTCAAAGGATTTTGAAACAGCTTCTATCGCAAATGATGAAATTGATAAACAGCCCATGGTATTCAACAGTCTCTTAATTGTGTGTGGAATCTTCTTAATTGCTTCTGGTATCTGGGGCGCTTTCAAAAAACATCCCCCTATGGATACGCTTGGCGCATTTCTTGCTTTGATAGGATTGATAGCCTCCCTTGTTGGTGTCTTGCTCATTTGTGTGCCCGGTTTTTTCGCATCGTAAATGGAAACGGGTTTTTCAAAACGCTCAATTCGAATTCTTAACCCAGAAAGTCTCTGGTCATCTAGGGCTCACCGAGCTGCCTATTATGCTCTGCTGCTCGCCCTGTTTTCACATATCCTGGTTGTTGGGCTCTTGTGTTCCACGCCACCCATATCCAGAGACGCCCTAATCCATCATCTGGCCATTCCCAAACTCTGGCTCAAGCATGGCGGATTTTATGAAACCCCATGGGCGCTATACTCGTATTATCCCATGAATATTGATCTCCTTTATCTTGTGGCCCTCTATTTTAAGAATGATATAGCCCCCAAGTTTATCCATTTTGCCTTTAGCCTCGGGACAGGATTGTTAGTGTACCTTTACCTAAAGAAAAGACTGACCCGAAACTGGGGGCTGCTAGGTATGTTAGTTTATATCAGTACGCCCATTGTCATCCGGCTGTCAGCGTCAGCTTATGTTGATTTGGGATTGGTCTTTTTTACCACGGCCGGGTTACTGGCCTTTATCCGGTGGCGGGATGGTAATTACGAGGATTTAAGATGGCTTGTCCTGTCAGCCATGTCCATGGGCCTCGCACTGGGAACAAAGTACAGTGCCCTGTTGGCTTTCTTCTTCTTAAACTTGATGGTCGTTTATTACTATGCCAGGCATCGCAGGCATCAAGTTACTGCCGTCAAGTATGGTGTCATGTTCTTTCTCGTTGCCGCCATCATTGCTAGCCCGTGGTATGTCAAAAACCACCTTTTAACTGGGAACCCCTTTTACCCTCTCTTTGACAGCTTTTTCAACCCTTCCCATTACGTGGGGGGTAGAGAACAGGGAGGGACGCTCGGTTTTTTCCAAAGACGTGCACTCATGTATGGGGAAGGCTTTTGGGCCACCCTTTCTATTCCGCTCCGCATGTTTTTTCAGGGAAAGGATGATACCTATCAATATTTTGACGGGATTCTGAACCCGATTCTCATTGTGTTCCTGCCATTCTCCCTGACAAATAAAGATTTTAGGAGAGACAAAATATTTTTTGTTACATTCTCAGGATTCTTTATGATCATGGCCTTTTTTCTAACAGCCAAGCAGGTTAGATACATTCTCCCTGTTGTCCCGTTTCTCGCTATACTCGCTGTAATGGGTATAAAAAATATCCTGGACAAACTGATTCGTCCTACGCCATCCACCCCCCCGCAGATAAAAGAAAAGTTACAGAAATTGCATTCCGCTTTTCTGTATATAGGCTATATCGCTTTTATTTCAATTGTAGGAATACTGCTGATATTTAACTTTGTATACCTGAAAAACCAGGTTGCAAATATCCGGCCCTTAAAATATATTCTAAACAAAGAAAGTAGAGTAGATTTTTTGAGTCGCCACCTTGCAAGCTATCCAGCCATGGACTATATAAACAACCACACCACAGCTGAAGCCAAGGTTTTTCTCATGTTTGTCGGCAATCGAGGCTATTACCTAAACCGCTCTTACTGTCACGACCGCTCCTTTGGCATGAATACCCTTAATACATTGGTAAGAGCCAGTCAGGGTGAATATAATTTTCTATCCTGCTTAAAATCGCTGGGGTGCACCCATATCTTGGTACGAATGACGCTATTCAATAAATACTTGCAAGATAACTTCAAAAATAAGGAGGTTTTACGTTTCCTGAACCTCACAAAAAATTACTGGAAGCCAATTTATGAATCAAGTGGATATACAGTATATGAGATATTGCACGATGTTGAAAGCTTGCGCCGCTCAGCTCGGGAAGGCTTACCTTGTAATAATCCCTGCAGCTCGCGTGACGCAGATGTGAATCTCACATATTCCTGAAAGGCCTCCTATGTATCTTAACAAAAGCATTGCGGTTGTCGTCCCGGCCTATAATGAGGAAAGGTTGATTGAAAAAACACTGGTCTCCATTCCAGCTTTCGTGGATCAAATCATCGTGATCGATGATGCCAGCACCGACCAGACATTAGATATTGTAAAACGACTTATGGTAAACGACGACCGGATCACGCTCATTGAACACCCAACAAATCAGGGCGTTGGTGGCGCGATTATTAGTGGTTACAAAAAATCAATAGAAATGAATATGGATGTCACCGCTGTGATGGCAGGTGATGCCCAAATGGATCCCGGGGATCTTGTCAGCATTATCGAGCCCGTTTGCCGCGAACAAGTTGAATATGCAAAGGGCAATCGACTTTTTGCTGGCGAAGCCTGGAAGATGATCCCCAAAGTTCGATACATTGGAAACGCTTTTCTGTCCCTCCTTACCAAGGTGGCTTCGGGGTATTGGCACATTGCCGATTCCCAATGTGGTTATACGGCTATTTCTATAAATGCCTTGCGAAGGATACCCCTTGATGACATTCATAAGCGCTATGGCACGCCAAATGACCTTCTTATTAAATTGAACATTGAGCACATCAAGGTTCGAGATGTTCAGGTAAAACCCATCTATAACATGGGTGAGGAATCCGGAATCCGAATATGGAAGGATGGTCCTTTCATTGCACTTCTCCTCCTTCGAGGGTTCTTCAAGAGGCTAACCAACAAGTACATCATTAAAGATTTTCACCCGTTGGTCTTTTTCTACTTTCTTGGCCTGACCCTTGCGCCCACAGGCACCCTGTTGGGATGCTATCTCCTAATTTTAAGAATTAAGGGGGTTGGAATCGCGGTAACGAGCGCTCTGTTTGCTTCATTCTTGTTTATATCTGGACTCCAATCTCTTTTCTTCGCCATGTGGTTCGATATGGAATACAATAAAGATCTGAAATGAGGACAACTTGAAAGTCTGCATATTGACCACTTCATTTCCAAGATTTAAGGAAGATTCCGCTGGCATCTTTATATACAATCTCTCTTGTTGGCTCTCAACGAGAGGGGTAAAAATCGAAATAATATCCCCACATGATTATGGCTGTAAATATTCTGAAACTTGGGAGGGCATTAGAGTACATAGATTCCCCTACTTTTATCCCCATAGGTATCAAAGATTATGCTATCGGGCGGGTATACTTCAAAATATAAAAAGAGATATATTGGCTATGATTCAATTGCCCTCCTTTATTATTGCCCAAATCCTCTATTCTCTATGGATAATTAAAAAGGGGAATTTTGACGTAATCCATGCCCACTGGTTATTACCTCAGGGACTGATAGGGATTTTTTGTAAAGGGATTTTTAAAATTCCCTGTATTACGACCATTCATGGTTCGGACATTTATGGGATTAAATCTCCGTGGTTAAAGGCACTGAATGCAAAGGTCATAAAATATTCCGATGTCTGCACAGCAAACAGCAAGGCTACTGCCAGAGCGGCCCGCAAGATCTGTGAAGGGAAAAATATAGAGATTATCCCGATGGGGGTACAAGTTGTTAACCTTTTTGGAAAATCCTCCAATGCAGGCATCATGAGGAGAGCATTGGGAATAAATGGACGGGTTGTGTTGTTCATAGGGAGGCTGATCGACTTGAAAGGGGTAGATTACTTGATTAAGGCCCTCCCCCATGTTCTGCAGAGGTGCCCTGACATAAAGGTTTTGCTGGTAGGCTCCGGCCCTCAGAAGGAGTATCTCGTAAAACTATCCAAGGATTTAGGCCTGGTAAATAGTGTGTTTTTTTTGGATAAAGTTCCACAGGAAGAAACATTAAAATTCTATTCCCTGGCAAGTCTCTTTGTCCTTCCTTCTATCGTAAATGACAGGGGAGAAACAGAAGGTTTGGGGATCGTACTACTTGAGGCCATGGCCAGCGGGGTGCCTGTCATTGGTAGCAATGTTGGAGGCATCCCGGATATCATCAAGGATGGTGAAACCGGACTGCTTGCCAAGCAAAAAGATCACAATGATTTAGCAAAGAAGATGATTAGGCTATTAACTGATGAAGAACTCAGAAACAAGCTAATCGAAAATGGGTTTAAGTCTATAAAAGAAGATTTTTCTTGGGAGGTGATTTCTGATAGGTTTATAAAGATATACCAGGAAGTTACCAGGAAAAGAAATGGCCATTTCAACGACCTAGTCTCCAAATTGACATTGTACAAACACGAATGATAAAATCCCGCCTGGAACGTTTAAGTCTCTTCAAAAAGAAGCGAAAAATGAGTCCCGGTAGATGAGGATGGATAACTAAGGCCCAAACCTAGCTTTGAAACATGTCGTGTTTACGTTGTTTCCATATTGATAAGAAAAGCACATGATAGTCCAAGAAAATAGACCATTATATAATCGAAAGTTTGCTATTTTAGAGCCTCATTCGGATTTTGCAACAAATCCAAGTTTGATGTGTTTAGTAGAAGAATTTATTAAAAATGGAGTTAATGTTGACATTTTTATGCCTGAAGATTCAAACTATCATAAAATTGGCAATATTGTTAACGTGTATCCATTTCCAAGAGAGTTTCAATTTTGGTTTGGCAGTGTCAAAAATACCTTATATAATTGGAGGTGGCTCCTAAGAGGCGCATATAGGGGTAAAAAAGTTTTATATAACAAAAAATATGATCTTGTATTTGGTATCAATAGTGAAGGAATAATATCAGCTTACAATTATTCTAAGAAGAACAATACGCCACTCATATATCTTTCTTATGAAATCTTTTTCCGAGATGAACTAATAAATGATATTGAAAAGAAGGAAAAAGATATAGAAGTTGATGCAAGTCAGCATGCACAGCTGATAGTTATCCAAGATGAGCGGAGAGCTGAGTTACTCGGTATAGAAAATAGTATTCCAAATCAGAAATTTGTCTATCTTCCTGTTTCTCCCAGATCATCAAAAAATTTATACAAAACGGACTATCTTAGAAACAAATTTAAGATTCCAACAAACAATAAAATTGTTCTTCATTCTGGAAGTTTTGATGATTGGACATATGCTAAGGAATTACTTAATAATGTTCCTACCTGGCCAAAGTATTTCACTCTTGTCATTCACACTAGTCATTCTTCAACAAAACTGTCAAAATATATAAAAATAGCAAAAAATAGTAAAGTAGACAATGTTTTTTTCTCCTTTGATCCTTTAGGCCCTAAAGAATATGAGCAATTAGTTGCTTCTGCCGACATCGGGCTTGTACTTTATAAGGAAACTCCACACAGGAAAGCATCACACTCAAGATATTTGCAAAAAAACATTAGGAATATTGGATTATCTTCAGGTAAATTCTCTTACTACATGAAATATGGCCTGCCAATAATATCAATAAAACAAGATACGTACGGCCAGTTGCTCGGCAAATATAATTTTGGATATAATATAAGCAAGCCTGATGAGATGGCTGGTGCATTAAACAATATATTATCAAGGTACGAATATCATAGCAGGGAGGCTATGCGTTTATTTAAGGAGAAATTACAATTTGATTTGTATTGGCCTAATTTATCGAAAAGAATTATTGGTATCCTCGATGCCTAGCTTGGGATGATTTTAAGGGATTCGCCATGAAATCCATATTGAACTGCAAAAGAGAACGCACTCCCCGCAGCTTGAGCTTGCTGCGGGGTTAGAGCGCGAATCCAAAAAGGAACTTGGGATTCGTCGCTTATCACCAGAGACATGATTCAACGGGGCTTGCTGCGAGGCACTTCAATTATTGAAAATGAAACATTCCGTTTTTTTTACAATCCTGACCGCATCTTTGAACAGGGGGGCCACTATCAGAAGGACCTTAGAATCTGTCAAAAGTCAGAACTTCCAGAACCTAGAACATGTCGTCATCGATGGAGGATCACATGATGAAACGCTGGAGATTCTAAGAGAGTTCGAAAACATCTATAACCTCACATGTATTTCAGAACCAGATCGAGGTATTGGTGATGCCCTTAACAAAGGGCTGAGTCGAGCCCGTGGGCGATATGTGATAGTCATTCACGCAGACGACCAGCTCTTAGGCCCGGATATCCTGGAAAAGGTTTATCTCCTATTGAAAGATGAACTTTTCGATATTCACAGCTTCCCTGTGATCTTAGACCATCCCGTTCATGGAAGAGTCCCCCTTAAACCTATTCAGGTTTTGTGGTGGCATCACTTTAAAACCGTATTCCTACACCAGGGAAGTTTTGTGCATAGACGGGTGTATGCCCGGGTTGGGGGGTACCGAAAAGAATTTTCCGTAGCGCTGGACTATGACTTTTTCTACAGAGCACTGATATCTCGTTGTACGGTGAAATTCGAAAAATTCCCAGTGTCTCTGATGGGGGGATCTGGTATTAGTAGCAATAAAGACTTTTTACTTGCGCGTCTTCAAGAAGAAGTCCGCGTTCAGAACTTGAATGAAAGAAATCCCTTCTGGCGCTTGGCCCAGTTGTTGTTCCGAACGTTTTACTTCCCTTATAAAACCCAGGTCCTTCCGAGGTTGAAAACCGATTGAACAGGAAGGAAGAATAAAGGCGCCATGGAGCCAAAATCCATCCAGTTGCGCTGCCGATGATAGCCTGTGAAGGAAAAGCATCGATGAAAAACTTGTGTATTGTCAGCCCAATGGCTTGGGGAAGCGGTGCCTATGTCGTGCATACTATTTTGGAACGTCATCTTCCAGACTACCGCGTCAGGGCCTACCATCCTTATTGGGTCCTCTTTCCCTTTGTCTTGCCAGCAGTGGTTCCCCTTAAAGGAGCCCACCTGGTCCATTCCACTCCTGATTATGCAATATTTTTTTGCCGAAAGTCGGCACCGCTGGTGGTCACCTTCCACAACTATGTCCTGGACGGCTGGATGCGGGCCTATAGTTCATGGCTCCAAATCCTTCATTACGCAACCGATCTGCGCCTGTGGGTTCAGCAGGCCCTCAGAAAAGCGAATATGGTTACGGCGGTGAGTTACTTCACGGCCCGACTAGTACAGGAGGATCTGGGTAGCCACCGGTCCATCAAAGTGATCTATAATGGCGTAGATGAGGGTCGTTTTACGCCTGCACCTTCTTCAAGCTCCTTTCAAAAGGAAATTCGGGTCTTTTTTTCGGGAAATCTCACCCGGCGAAAAGGTGCTCATTGGCTCCCTGACATCGCAAGGCGGCTTAAAAAGAACGTGCGTATCTTTTATACTCAGGGTTTGCAGTCCCGAAGCATTCTGCCCCCTGATCCCCGCCTTCAACCCATAGGGCCGGTGCCCTTCGAAGAGATGCCAGCACTTTACCAACAGATGGATATCCTGTTAATGCCCACCGTCCGCGAAGGTTTTGGTCTGGCTGTGGCTGAAGCGATGGCCTGTGGCCTTCCTGTGGCAGCAAGTGATTGCTCATCCATCCCGGAACTGGTCGATGACGGCAAGGGAGGATTCTTGTGTCCGGTTGGCGATGTGGAGGCCTTTGCCGAGAAAATCAATCTTCTGGCTGATTCGCCAAATCTCAGACGCGAAATGGGGGAATACAATCGAGCCAAAGTAGAGAAGATGTTTACGGCCAAACGAATGGCTGCTCAATATCAGCAGCTCTTTGAGTCTATATAGATTGCAAGTATCCAGTAGGAGGCCTTTGAGACATTCTCCCGACTTATTTTGATGGCAATTAACAAACAGGTAAGCACCCATCCAGCATCCGCGGAGGCACGACAAAATGAAAATCGGCCTGATGAATGACCCTTCGGCATCTGTCTACGATGAAATCATCTCTTTTGGAAAAGCCCAATACGATTTTGTAGACCTTACCATCGAAGGGCCTAATGCCCTGAATCCAGATCCGGAGAAGGTCCTTGCACTTCTTGACCAATATGGGCTGTCGGTTGTAGGACACACCGACCCCTGCCTTCCGTATGCTTACCCGATCCAATCGGTCCGCGAAGCCTGTTTCGAAGAACTGGAACGCTGTGCCAGGATTTTTTCCACCGTGGGAGCAACGATCATGAATATCCATCCCTGCTATTGCCGTCCGCCTGGTATGAAGCAGGATCTGGTCCAGCTAAATATCGAGGCCCTAAAACCCCTTGTGGAGATGGCTGCATCCTACGGTCTCACCCTTGTCTTTGAAAACTTCAAAGCCCCATTTGATTCAGTCTCTACCTACGCCCAACTTCTGCAAGAGGTTCCAGGACTCAAAGTCCATCTCGATGTCGGTCACACAAATTTTGGTAAAGATGACGTGGTCACCTTCTGTAAAGAGTTAGGCAGCCACATCAAACACGTTCATTTTTCAGACAATCGTTCAACAGATGATCATCACATGCCATTAGGCGTTGGAAGCGTTGATTGGAAAAAGGCAGTTGCTGCTTTGAAATCAATCGGATATAATGGCACGATCACCCTTGAGGTATTTTGCGATGATACCAGCGTGTCATTCCAGTACCTAGAGATCAGCCGAAGGCTTGTGCTGAATCTCTGGAACAAATAGGATGAATCCCCGTTGATTTAAATACAAAATACGTTTATGATATAAACGTAAGCTTTGTATATACAGAGCAAGAGGCCTTTTCCCTCCACCCAAAAAGGGGGAAAAAACAAAAACCCAAGCAAGGAGATGCATCATGGATCCAATTAAAGTAATGGTCAATGGACTCCCTGGCAACATGTCCACCAAAGCAGCCGAACACATCCTGCAAGACAGCAGCCTGAAACTCATCTCCTACGCTCTGACCGGACCTAAGACAGAAGCCACTGAAACCCAGATCGGTTCTGAAGCTGTCAGATTGATCAAACCGAACGAGAGACAACAGATGATAGAATCTATCAAAAAGGCTGAAGGGATGATCATCTGTGTGGACTACACCCACCCAAGTGCCGTCAACGATAATGCCGCTTTTTACTGTGAAAACGGCCTCCCTTTTGTCATGGGCACGACTGGAGGTGACAGGACGCTCCTTGTGAAGATGGTTCAGGAATCCGGCATAGCCGCGGTGATTGCTCCCAACATGGCCAAACAGATTGTGGCCTTCCAGGCGATGATGGAATATGCTGCCGAGACCTTTCCTGATGTCTTCAAAGGATATAGTTTGGAGATCAAAGAGAGTCACCAGCAAGGAAAGGCCGATACCAGTGGCACGGCCAAGGCCATGATTGGCTATTTTAACCGGTTGGGCATCCCATTCACCAAGGATCAGATCAGGATGGAGCGGGACCCAGAGGTTCAGCGATCCAAATGGGGGATCCCTGATGCCTATTTGAACGGACACGGATGGCATACTTATTCACTTCGCTCAGAAGACGGCACGGTCTTTTTTCAATTCACCCATAATGTCAATGGCCGGGAAATATATGCTAGGGGAACGATAGACGCCATTTATTATCTGGCCAAAAAGATCGACCAGGGCGTTAAAGGACGTGTATTCACCATGATCGATGTCTTAAAAGGGGTGTAAAGAATGCGTGATGTCATAGCCCTTGTGATGGCTGGCGGCAAGGGGGAACGTCTCTATCCTTTGACACAGGATCGATCAAAGCCTGCAGTGCCGTTTGGGGGCATATATCGAATCATAGATATCACCCTGAGCAACTGCATTAATTCCAATATCTACAAGATCATGATCTTGCCTCAGTATAAGGCACAGTCGCTTGTAGAGCACTTGGAAGCAGGGTGGAACATATTCAACTATGCCCTGGGCCATTATATGAAAATCGTGCCTCCCCAGATGCGCATAGGCGAAGACTGGTACCGTGGCACAGCCGATTCGGTCCGCCAAAATCTGTATCTCATAGAACGCGAAGTCCCCGAACATCTGCTCATCCTTTCAGGCGATCATGTTTACAAGATGGACTATGCCCGTTTTAGAGCCTATCATGAAGAAAAAGGAGCAGATATAACTGTCTCGGTTATTGAGGTTCCTGTATCCCAGGCCTACCGTTTTGGAATCGTGGAGGTTGCAGGAGACTACAGGATAACCGGTTTCAAGGAAAAGCCCGCATCTGCAGAACCTATGCCGGGGGATTCTCGATATACCCTTGCCTCCATGGGGGTTTATATCTTCAAGGCCCAGGTGTTAATCGATCTATTGAAGGCTACTGACAAAAACGATTTTGGCAAAGACATTATTCCCATGGCATTGGGAAGGTATTCCATCTATGCCTTCCCCTATAAGAGAGAGAATCGAATTGAGGATTTCGTGTATACGATCAAAAAGGACGGAAGCCGTGTGCGCGTTCTGGAGCCTTGTATAAGGGATTCCTCTTACTGGCGGGATGTTGGTGATCTGGATGCTTACTGGAATGCGAACATGGACCTGACGGGTGTAGACCCGATGTTCAACCTGTACGGTACCAAATGGCCGCTCAGGACATTCCAAATGCAATACCCCCCTGTCAAGACGATTTTCAGGGATATAGCTTCAAACAGGACCGGTATGGCCTTGGACTCCATTGTGTCACACGGCTCTATTATCAGTGGTGGTGTCGTCAAAAATTCAGTGCTATCCTATAATGTGATTGTGAGAAGCTGGTCGGAAGTGCGGGAATCGGTCATCATGTCTGATGTGGAAATCGGCAGACATTGCAAAATCATGAAGGCCATCATCGACAAAGGCAATCGCATACCACCGCATACTGAAATCGGATACAATCCAGAAGAGGACCGAAAGAGGTTTACGGTCACACCTCGTGGCATCGTGGTCGTGCCAAAAGGGGCCTTTAAATAGAAAAGGGGTGGCCATTGCCACCCCGTCTCACCCTACCGGTCGATTTTTATTTATGCCTATCTTGTAACCCCAACGTGCTTCTTATCGAACTCATCCAGCCATTTTTTGATCTTGCCAATCGCCAGATCAATCTCCTGGGCCTTTTCCGGGCTATATTCCTTGGCCTTTTGCAGGTGCCGATTCAAAGCCTCTCTATACAAATCTGCAAGTTGTTTTTCACCCTTGCTAATTTTGATAGTCGCCAGGGCATACTCCACAGCAGCCAACCTCTTCATCAGCACATCCTTCTGAAGGTCGGTTGAGGCCAGGGGAACGGCCTGGGCCAGATATCCCTTGGCAGCCTCAAACTCGGGCACGGTTCCCTTATTCAGTGCCAGATCAGCTTTGCCCAACAAGACGAGAAATTCAATGCTGTTCAAGCGCATCCTGATGGCTTGTTGCTCAGACTGAGACAGGGCGTACTTGGAAGCATGGGTTAAATATGATTTCACTGTTTTCAGGTCTGGTGTTTCACCTGTATTCAAAAGTTCATCTGCCCGCTTGATAAAATAACCAGAAAGAATGCCAAAGGCCTGCTTCTTGGTGTAAGCCTCCTGCTCTGGTGCAGCTTCAAGGATCTTCGGATCCGAGAAGCTGGCCACCAGATGCTCGCCCATGGGGGCAAACCTTCCTTGCCAGACTTCAACCATTTGGTCGCTTTGCTTAAAATAGAACTTGTTCGAATTGGACAGACTCGCCAACAAAAGGATGGCGATCACAAATGCCAGAGCACCGACCGCGTACTTCACGGTTTTATCCATAGGCTCTTGCGGAGGAGGTGGTGGTTCCTTCACTGTCTTGGGTTTCCCAGCCTGGACTGTGGGCTCTGCTTCCGGCGGAACCGCTCTTTCAGGTTGTTTCGACGGTTTTTCATCAAAGCGCTTGAACAGCAGTTTCTTGATCTTTTCCTTGTCCTGTTCGCTTTTCATAGTCTGGGTCTCCTCCATGGTCAATTTGCTTTTATCTGCCAATTTTTTTTGTTTCTTTTTAAAACGGATAAATCGCTGCCACAGCTCATCAGAGACAGGGTTGCCCGTCTTCAATCCATCCAACCCCTTGGCTTCATAGCGTTTTAGCCATCCGTAATAGGTCGATTGAGGGAGTCCGAACGCTTGCAATGTGGCTTTGATCGAATCCGAAGAGCGTTTCACCCCGTCCAGAATCGCCTTTTTCCTTTTGGATTCCTCGTCTTCCCCAACCCTAGATTTTACTGGCTTTTTGTGAGTTGCTTTCAGCAAACTTTTTCGGCCTACCATAAGCCTTGCCCTTTATCCCCCTGATTTATAATCACAATATCTTTCCTGATAAAAAATTCCGTCCGTTTTGTAAAGGGATTTCTCATCCTCAGCTCAAGATTTCCTCTGTGAGAGCCAAATAATCGGCAGCCCCTGTGCTGGACGGCCTGAAAAACACCACTGGTTTACCATAATAGGCGCTTTCGGCGACGGTGGTGTTAATCCGAATAACCGTTTTAAATAGCTTGTCCTGGAAGCGACCGTCCCTCCTGAGACTCTCCAGAATCTTGTTTGAGACCCTTGTTCGCTGGTCAAAAAACGTAGCCAATACACCCAGGATCCTGATGTCCGGATTCATTTCTTCCTTTATGATCGAAATGGTCTCAAGGAGTTCATCCAATGCACTGTAAGCATAGGGTTGTGTTTGACATGGAACAAGGATCTCCGAGGCAAAAGCAAGAACATTGACAGTCAGAATCGAGAGGCTTGGTGGTGTATCGACCACAATAAAATCATAGAGATCCAATACCGGCGTCAAGGCCTCTTTGAGTCGATTCTCCCGACCCGGCTCGTTCACCAGTTCTACTTCAACACCCGAAAGATCCACATGGGATGGAAGAAGATCAAGGTGCTCCCAGGCCGTTTTCACAATAGCAGACCGGGCAGGTACAGGTTCCGGTAGCTTGATCACATCATAGACTGAAGGGCTGTCCTGGCCCAGGCTCACCCCAAGCCCTCTGGTGGCATTGAACTGAGGGTCCATGTCAACAACCAGGACATCTTTTCCCTCAAGGGAAAGCCCTGCTCCCAAATTGATGACGGTTACGGTCTTGCCAACACCGCCTTTTTCGTTCACCACCGCAATGATCCGTGCCTTCCTTGTTGCCATAACAGCCTCCCAGATTCGTTATCCGTTATCCGATTCACGATACTATGACAGGCTCTGGGTTTCCAAAAGCTTTTCCACCTTACTGATTTCATGAAGTGCGGTATTAACCGACTTTTCAATGGAAACAAACGCCTTGAGTATCTTGTCCTTAGCCACGCGTTCATTTTCGATGAAGCCGCTTGTATCAGCTAAACTCACTGCGAAAGTCCGTACTCGATCTACAAGGGCTTCATACAGACTGCTGGATATCGCATCGGCCAATTTAAAGAGGTACTGGTATTTCAAGTTTTCTTTGTAATCCATAAAATGGGCAGCGATAGATTGTTGGATCTGTTCCTTGAATCGCCGGACGCTGTCCTCCAGGGAACGGATAGCACTGTCAGCCTCCTTTCCAGCTGTTTTTTTAAATAACTTTTTGACAGAGCTTAACGTATTATAAAAACCCAGCCTCAAGATGGCCTCGGTCTTGATTCGAGTTGAATACTGCATGGTTGTGATAAGGGGAGGAATGCTCAGGTGCGCATCACCCTTAACCAGGCCAATGTCTGGACACTGTACATGTTTGAACGGACGTTGTTCAATTCTGATGCCAAGCTTTTCCACAATACGCTGATGTTGATCAAGGGCATCCTGAATCATCAAACTGTAAGGTCCTGAGACTTGTTCAAAAACGCCCTTGATCTTCTTCTCCTCGATACGGATGAAATCAACCAGCCTTGGGTTGATCGATTCTGCCAGATAGCGGTTGGTAGCCTCACGCAAGGTTTGAAAAATACGGTATAGCGTGGGCAGAAAGCCAGAAGCCTCAAGGTCTTTTTCATATTCCTTGACTGAGACGCTGTATGAGTCAACAAATTGGATGATCTCCCGAATTGTGTCGCCATGCTGAACGTCAAAAAAGCGCTCAACATCGTCTGCCAAGTCCCGTTTTAACTTGCGGGTTGTCCCATCGAGGGTGTCCTTGATCACAGAGGTTACTTGATCAGAGGCCTCTCGCCTCTTGTCCATCTCTGCAAACATCGACTGAACCTCTCCCGCATCCTTACACAACAGGTCTTGGTTGATTTGAACCCAATCCTGCATACTATAAGCAGTGGCAAAAATGCGTTCCAGGTTGCTCTGTAGAAGCAGCTCAAAACGATCCAATGATATCTTGCGCTGCAGGGCCTTCATGAATCGATCTGTTTCCTCATCTGAAAAGGTCACCATGTCCTTTTCTTCCTGCCACTGTTCCAGCCGGAGGCGGTCTTTTCGAGACAGCACTTCTTCTTTTCGGTCAAAACCATTAAGGAGATCGTAAAGGACGGAAAAAGCAAAAAGGTGCGTAACAGGCAAAATCATCCCAAGTTCATCCCGCACCCTGCTAACAAGCCCCATCAAGTCTGCCAGACTCTCGTGCTCACTAAAATCGCAGTTAAGAACAAAAAAAATATTTTTCGTGAGCCCCATCCTCTTGATGATGGTCAGGAACTTGATGTCTGCCTCACGTAATCCGGTGCGACTGCTCAATACATAGATGATGAGATGGGCTTGGAAAAGATAGTCCTGAATCATAGTCAAATGCAAGGGGTTAGGAGAATCGCTTCCTTGACAGTCAGCAATCTCAAGGTTTCCTCCAAATCCTTCAGGGGCGATAAGGGTCAGGAGAACATCTTTCAAATAAACGGCCAAGGACTGATCTCCCACAAAATCCTTTTGCCTATAAAAATCTTCTCCCTCAAAAATGTGCGTACTCGGTTCAAAGGAAACGAAACTTTTAACGCGATCGTATCCCTTAAGATATTCCGTAAGGAGCACGCTATTGGGATCGCGAGTATGATCGGATATCAATTGCTCTGAGTTCAGACTAGAAAGCTTCTGTTGTAGCTGAATTCGATCTTCTTCGCAGTTTATGTCGAAACTGCCACCATCAGTATCCCAGCACACGGCAGGCAACAGGATCAATGCCTGGTTCATCTCAGCATTTATTTCATCCCAGGTCTTAAACTCAAGTCTGGCCCTCATAGAATTCTCTGGTCGTATCTTGGTGACAATGGAAGTCACAACCCCCGCACCTCTCTTGAGATAATCACCGCCAAATAGGGCATTAATCAGGGTGCTCTTCCCCGATTTGATAGGGCCCACCACAGCCACACGAATCATTTCCTCGATCAGTTGCCTATGAATTCGGGCTGTGGTTGCCTTCCACGCCTCAAGGGGGTGATGAGACAGGCCATTAATGGATGCAACTTCACGTATAACTTGACGCAGAGCCTGATTGATGGACAGTATCTTATTTTTAACGTTATTATAGGTTTCCACGGAGTTTCAGAGGACAAAAAATCGATGCAAACTAAAAAAATAGGATGATGCAAGCGCCACCATCCCTTTAGATTCTGGAGAATCAAGGCTTAAAAGCCCAGTTGGCAAAGCCATTTATATAACAATGGTCGTCGCCCTGTCAATCCTAACTAATTCAACATGGAAGCGATACTCACGGTCCGGTCTGCAAGCATATGGACATAGCCACCCATTTCATTATCATACCACCCATATACCACCACCTTTGTCACGGACATATCAATGACACTTCGGCCAAGGCAGGCCCCCACCTCCTCAGAATAACCTGTAAGGCGTTTAAGATCAAATGATATGATCGCTGTTCGGGTGTGAGTCTCCTTCCCCTCAATAATCGCCGCAGCCAAGGGATGGCCAATCATGTCTGAAGATACGTTTTGCTCATCTGAATACTGAAGATATCCCTTTTTGTTCTTTTCAGCAGCATCTCTGTAGATCTGATTGATCAACTCGCGATTGGTAGGCTGCTGGTCAAAAGTGTCCTGAATATCAATAACCAGGATGATGAGCGAGCCCGTAGAAACGGGAATCCTAACCGATTCAGCAATAAAGCCGATCTTCTGCATCTCAGGTATGACCAGCGACAATGCCTTGGCCGCCCCCGTGGTGGTTAATATGATATTATTAAAAACACTCCGGTTCCGACGCAGATCCGCGGCTCCGGTCTTGGGCGCCCGATCCAGCACGAGCTGGGAACCCGTGATTGCATGCACGGTGGCCATAGAGGCCGTCAAGATCCTGTCCAAACCAAAATAATCCAAAAGGGGTTTGATCATATAGGCCAAACAGTTGGTGGTACAAGAGGCATTTGATATGATGTGGTGCGTAGCCGGGTCATACTCACTCTCATTGATGCCCATAACTGTTGTGACTGCATCCTTGGGCATTGAGGCGGTTTTGTCCTTAATCTTGAATGGTGCTGACACGATCACCTTTCGTGCCCCGGCAGCTAAATGACCGCGAACTGACCCGCCAGCGGCGTCTGCAGGTTGTGTGGGGTCTGTAAACTGGCCTGTCGATTCCACCACCACATCGACTCCGTATGACCTCCATGGAATGTCCTTTGGGTTACGTGCCTCACGCAAGATCATAACCGGGATGCCATTGATTACCATGGAGCCAGACTTTTCATCCAGATTCTCAATCAAGCGCCCTGCCTTGTATCCATACAGATAATTGTGCAGGGTTCCGTAAGTAGAATCCTTTTCAATAAACATGGCCACATCCTCAAGACTTGTACCGACCGGACGGCCGATATTTACCACAATCTCCGAAAAGTCTTTCCGCCCCACATGCTGCCAGATGGACAGCTTACCGATACGCCCCAAGCCGTTGATTCCAAGTCTTCTACTTTTCATCATATTTCCTCCCTCCTGAAAATTATCAATTGCCACAGGTCAGCGGTGAATGGATACACACCGGTCAATGAACACTGCTCTCTTGAATCTCATGTTGACCTTTATAAACAAAACCCTTCTGGCCATCAATACTTAAAAACTCCCCACACTGCAAGGTCCTTCCGTTGAGGACACCGCGGCCCTCTTTTTCATAAACCATCAGATCAGAACACCCGACCACGCACGTCTTTTCCAACTGATGGGCCACAATGGATGCATGTGAGGTGGCTCCACCCCTGCTGGTCAAAAGCCCATCTGCCGCCGATATCTCACGTATATCGTCTGGAACGGTATCAAAGCGAATCAAAATAAGCGGTGTATTGGGCTCCTGGTTCCGGAAACCCTTAATGTCCTCCAGTGAAAAAACGATCCTGCCGCAAAGGGCGCCTCCGCTCACGCCAACCCCTTTTGCCAAAAGGCTCGCTTTGAGTCTAGGAGTGGGTATGAAAGTGGGGTATCGCTTCATCTGACGGACGACCATATCGCGAGATTGCAATATATAGAGATCATCTGCTGTTGGGCCTTCAAACGTGAATTCGATTTCTTGAGCGCTCCATCCCTTCTCATATACAAGGCGCTTGGCCAAATCCCGCAAAGCCCTAAAGATTTCAGGGAATGCCTCCTCTAAGGCACGATCTTGCCCCCGGCCTTCTGCCATCTTTTGTTCCAGTGAGATGGAATAGGTCTTGACCAAGCCAGATACTACGTCTTCACCCTGGTTGCCCGTCGTATAATCGCCCCATAATGTCACCTTATCCAAAGACTTATGAGGATTGTGGGTGAAAACGACACCTGAACCGCTCTGATGATCCAGGTTTCCATACGCCATGTGCTGCACGATTACAGCCGTACCCCAATCATCGGAGATCCCCATAATATCCCGGTATGTCTTGGCCTTATCTGAATTCCACGAATAAAATACCTGCCAAATCGCCTGAAACAGTTGCTCATATGGATCATCAGGCAAAGCCACGTCCACATCGGTCAGGGCCTGCCGATAGGCGAGTGCCACTTCTCGCATCTGCCCAGGACTAAATTCACTTTTCCGTTCCACGTCGTATTTTGCCTTATATTCGTTTATGATAGTATCGAACAGATCTCGTTCCATATTGTAAAACATGCCCCAGGACTGGAGAAAACGCCGATAATTATCCCAGGCAAACCAGGGATTGCTGGTTTTACGAATAAGGCCTTCCACAATGGTCTCGTTTATCCCGACATTCAGGAAGGTATTCATCATGCCAGGCAAAGAGATTGTAGACCCACTGCGAACCGACAAGAGCAAAGGATTGTCAGGCTCTCCAAGCCGTGTGTTGGTCTCGTTTTCTAACTGTTTAACTTGATATAGAATCTTTCCTTTCAAATCCTCGTTGGCCTGCCTGAAGGCACTGATCAGATCAAGGCACCTAAAGACCTCTGTGGTGATAATAAATCCTTGCGGAATCGGCATCTTAAGGCCTGCCAACCTCACAAGGTTGTAACCCTTCCCCCCCAGATAGATAGGATCCTTAATAGAATGAAGGGGGCGGTGAATGCTGGAAACAACACTGCCGGGGTCATAACTGAGAAGCAGATCTACATTATCCTGACTGAGGTCCTCAGACTGACGCGACAGGGTATGAATAATCTTGCTGACAAAGTTATCCAAATACTGAAAGCCAAAGGTGGTTGCAACAATCTCCCGGAAAAAGGCTTCAGAAACCTTGTTTATGACCTCTTCAGTCACCGCCTCACCTTGCTTGATGTGATATTTAGGAAGCAGTTTGTCAGGACCCAATTGTCTGATGATTTGTGACAGATTCTCTTTGTGAATGCTGGTGAAGTGGGTGTTAAGTATGTGTTGCTCAGCATGTGAAAGTCCCCGGAAAATATCCAAATATTGGGTAAAAGAAAAGCGCCTGACTTCAATGGCATGACTCAGCAGGTTTAGATAATTCCCCAGGGGTTTGACCATAATCCCGTCAAGCGCCATGGCTTGAACAAGCAGGTGTATGCAATCGGCAATCTGGAAAAAGGTGGTCCGGGTCAAAAATTTTAAATTGATAGATGCAATCAGCTCCTCAAAAAGGATATTGGCGAGATTTTCCAAGCGAAAGGTCAGACCCAAGGCATCAAACTTTCGTTCATGATAGGTTCCGTACATGGAAGGGATATCCGCGGCAATATGCCGCTTACGGTAAATATCTTCAGAAATCTTGAACTGTCTCGGCGATAGAATGATCTGTTTCAACCGCTTGAGATAGTCGAGGATACCTTGCAAACGACCAAACAGGTCTTCACCTCGAAGGGCTTTTTCAAGGCGATCGGTTCTGGGTAAACCCTTGGTAGCGGCCTCCTTTATCAAGTCCTCTAATTGGAAATAGTTCAGGTTGTACTTCTGGTCGAGGAGTTTCAACAGGTGGATCGACAGGTGCACTCGCTGTTTGTCCTTCTTTAGCTCGTCGGAAATTCCAGACAGGTGCTTCTCAATAATGTCCATATCAACACTGAGGAGTTCGCGAGGGTCGTCAATCCCGATTTTTGAAAACAGCGCATTGATGACCTCGTGGACCCCATCCACATAAGGCCCCCTTTCTGAAATAGCACTCAATATCTCAGGAGCCACAAAAGGGGCAAGAGGTGTTTTGTCTCTGCTGCGCCAAAAATTGATGATCTCCAGGGTAAAATCTATAAGAAGGTTGTTGCTTTCCACATGGGACTGTTTCCGCAGAAAGTGAATCAAAACGTCTTTGCGGTTTAAAATCTCATCTATCTCAGTTGAAACATCCCTGATACGACCTTCGGCATTTATTTCGTTGAAATAGACCGGAAATAGCTTGGCAAGCTGCTTTGCGAGGTTGTAAACCGGGGCGATGTCACAGTTTAAAAAGAGGCTGATCTCCTTTTGAAAAAGGTCGGTATCTTTAATATAGAGGCCAGCAAGTTTCAGGTTGACAATCAATGCTGAAATCAACCTTTTGCTCCATTTGGGATGTTTTTCAATCAAATGAAGCCAGACCTTTATATTGATGACATGGGCCGGATTTACCTGTACCTTCCACTCGCTCGTTGTTCCCTTTAATTCTGGATACTGAAACCCTAAATCAATGGCGTGTTGAATAAAAAGGTCCACTAGGTCGCTATCATCACTGTTGAAAATTTCGCTCCCTATATTTTCCAGGGCCTGGAGAGCAGCCTCTGGAAATTTTTGGATGCTTTGTCCAAGGGCCTCAAAGGTCCTGACAAGCAGATATTCGATATTTTCAGCCTTCTTGGCGTGGAGAATCTCACTAAGACAAAGATTTACATTTCCCAAGATTTCTTCATGTATGGATGCAAGGCCCTTGGTCTCCAAAATCTTAAAGAAGCTGAGGAGTTTTTTGATTGACCCCCCGTGAGTATCGGTTTCAAGGTGCTCAATCCTGTCTGGCAGTTCTTGGTAGGCCTTTACGATATCGCTGAAACTGGGAAGTTCCAGGAGTTTACGCAATTCCAACTTCAAATCTCTGCCCTGATCAATCTGGCTTAGCTTCTCCATGAATCCATGGAGTTGCTCATGAGAAATATTTTGAAAAATCGCTTTCCCTTGTTCGCCTCTATTGGCAAGCCCTCCAACAAACCACTTTGCCGGGTCCTCCTGGTTGAGCCAGTATTGATAAGTGGTCTGCAGTGTCCTGCGAAGCAAGCGGTTAAAAATAGCGTAATCAAATTCATCTATTTTTAATTGAGATACGACCTGCCCGATTCGCTTGAGCTGATAGTAGCCACTGGCCAAAAGAAAGAATTGCTCATCAGGCAAGCTGGCCAGGCGTTCAAAAAGCCTGGAAAGGATCGGCATACAATCTTTGATCCGGCCCCTTCCCTCGCTCATGATCTTTTCAACAAATGAGATGATATTCTCCAGGGCGCTGGTTTGCACTTGTTGATCGATTGACAGGGCAAGGCCGTCGAGCCATTCGTTCAAGATAATTTGAACCACCTGAGGCCCTTTGGGGTGTTCATAATAGAGAGAGAAGTTTCTCAGGGCATAATCGCGCATCTCCTCCACCACATAGCCCCAGTTCTTAAATGGATGGTTCAATTCGCACAGGAAGGCCTCTGTCTGATGCAGGAGGCCAGGAAGATTTTCAACGACTTCTCTGAGAGGCAGGTACTTGGCATCAATGGTGATGGCACGGTCTGTGGCCTCCAGATTAACCTGAAGGGCCTTGGAGCTCAGCTTTACAGCAGGCGTCCTTTTCCTTACACAAACCTCTTTAGCAGGCGGGCTTTTCATAAAAGCGGCTTTGAAAAAGGTTATGATTCAACTTTCACAATAGGATTCCTGGAACAATACTTTGAAATTACAATGTGTTAAAGGCAATATCCAGTATTGAGGTATGGGCGCTTTTCTCGTTTTTGTCAAGGGAAAACAGATGTGCCCCTTTATACCTTGATTTTTCAGGCTATTATGAATTATGAATATTCACATTATCAATCATCCCCAAAACTTAATTGTCAAATGGCGCAATTAACCCCTTATATGACCCTATCCGTTCTATCGTTTGTCGTATGTGTTGCTCTGACGCCCATCGTTAAGTGGGGAGCCATACGATCCGGATGGGTAGCTGTCCCAAGACAAGATCGATGGCATAAAAAACCAACGGCCCTTCTGGGTGGTATTGCCATCTATTGCGCCGCTGGCCTACCCCTTTTGTGGTTGGCCGATTTTGGATCCATTATCGAATATGTGCAGCTCCATTCTTCCAAGTCTGCACCCCCTTCCTACATCGCCGTGGCATGGCTTGGCATAACCATCCTTTTTATCCTTGGTCTTTTTGACGATCTCTTCCGTTTCCGACCACAAAACAAGTTGATCCTCCAGATCATGGTGGCTGCCATGGTTGCATTTCTGGGCTATCGGCTCCAATGGATGTCATCGCTGACGGCAGACACAATCATTACCATCGTCTGGATTGTGGGTATCACCAATGCTTTCAACCTGATAGACAATATGGACGGACTCTGCGCTGGAACCGGCCTCATCGCTGCTGCGTTCTTCTCCTACCTGTATTTTAACGAAGGCTCCCTCCAGCTCCTGAGTGTCTCCGTTCTTCTGGCAGGTGCCTTAGCCGCTTTTTTGATATATAACTTCCACCCGGCCTCCATCTTTATGGGAGATTGCGGAAGTTTGCCCATAGGATTTACGCTTGCCATCCTTTGCTTGCACCCTTTCACTGCATCACGGCATTTTAGCATATCTACGTACGCTGTTCCGGTCCTTGTCCTGATGGTTCCCATCTTTGATACCACCATGGTGACCACCATTCGTCTTTTAAGCGGCCGAAAGCCTTCCATGGGAGGACGAGACCACACCTCACACCGCCTGGTGCTCATGGGTTTCAGTGAAAGAGGCGCAGCCCTCTTCTTGTATGGAACAGCTCTCTTGTCAGGACTGGCGGCAGTCTTTGTTCAACAACACGACTCCCTGGCGGCACCCACCGTCATCATACCCCTTCTGTTGTCTGTGATCCTGATGGGTATTTATCTGGCCCAGATCAGGGTCTACCCAGAAAAGGAGTTTTCTGTCCTTCGGGAAGGTCGTTTTACGCCTATCATCTTTGAAATAACGTTTAGGCGTCAGATATTTCATGTAATCCTAGACCTCGTCCTTGTTTCCTTTGCCTATTATCTATCCTACCGGGTTCGCTTTGGCCTTACCCCTGAATTCAACGCCTTTTTCACGGTCTTTTTGAAATCCCTCCCTGCGATTATCATATGCAAGTTTATAGCTTTTTTTTCAGCAGGCGTCTATCGAGGCATGTGGCGCTATATGGGACTGAGCGATGTCTTCGTGTATCTTAAGGCCAGCGTCCTGGGGACCCTCCTCTCTCTGGCGGCCGTGACCTATATCTACCGATTTGCCTCCTTTTCCAAAGGGGTCTTTCTTATTGATTGGTTCTTGACCACAGCGTTTTTGGTCGGATCCCGGGTCTCATTCCGCTCTTTCAGGGAGTTCATGAAGCATAAGGCCTTAAAGGGAGAAAAGGTTCTGATCTATGGTGCTGGACAGGGGGGGCAGGTGTTGCTGCGGGAAGTCTTGGAAAACCATCGTTTGGCTATTAAGCCTATTGGGTTTATTGACGATGATACCAGGAAGGTGGGAAAACGGCTCCATGGCTATCCCGTAATGGGAACCGGGGCCAATCTTGAAAACATCCTGGAAAAGGTACCTGTCAACGGGCTGGTTATCTCATGTCGAAATATGGCTGAGGAAAATCAAAAGAGGCTTATCGATCTATGTCGCACCAAAGGAATTTTTTTGAAGCGTTTTATTGTCAATCTCCAAGATGTTGATCTTGAAGAGGGCCTATCATGAGAGTGCTGGGAATCGAAACCTCTTGCGATGAGACGGCTGCGGCCGTGGTATCTGACGGATATGTCATCTTATCAAATGTGGTCTGGTCCCAGGTAGCCACCCACCATCCTTATGGCGGTGTCGTACCGGAACTGGCCTCCCGAAAACATATAGAAAAAATCGTTCCTGTGGTTGAAAAGGCCCTTGCGGATTCTGGTGAAGATTCAAATAGCCTTGATGGTGTTGCAGTCACCTGTGGTCCTGGCCTGGTGGGGGCACTTCTTGTAGGACTCTCCTTTGCCAAGGCCTTTGCCTATGCCAGGGGGCTTCCCATAACAGGGGTGAACCACCTGCATGGGCATATTGCCTCGGTTTACTTGCAGCCAGACCCGCCACCTTTCCCTTTTGTGGCACTCCTGGCCTCTGGGGGGCATACGAACCTTTACTATGTGGCAGGGCCTATGGACTTTGAACATATGGGCCAAACCAGAGACGATGCTGCTGGCGAAGCCTTTGACAAGGTGGCAAAAATCCTCGGGTTAGGATATCCGGGGGGGATGGTTATTGACCAGCTTGCCCAACAAGGAGATCCAGAACGGATACGCTTTCCACGAGCATTCCTTGACAAAAGCGGCTTTGATTTCAGCTTTAGCGGCGTCAAAACTGCCGTGGCACGTTATGTACAAAGAGAAAAAGAGGACAGTTCCAAAAGGATTCAGGATATTGCAGCCGGGTTTCAGGAAGCGGTGGTTGACGTGCTGGTTCAAAAGGGGATTTCAGCTGTCAAGGCCAAGGGGTGTCAACACTTGGCCCTGGTGGGGGGTGTGGCCTCAAACCGCAGGCTTCGAGAGCGGATCAAAGAAGCAACGCAGGAGGCTGGCATTGCAGTCCACATCCCACCCCCCGAGCTTTGCACTGATAACGCGGCCATGATTGCCGCCATAGGCGACTACCAGCTCTCTCACGGAGAAAATTCATCCCTGGATTTAGATGTCTACTCCAAGACGAGCCATTCCGGACGCCCACAAGCCCTCGCGCAACCGGGCAACCTAAGACTGCCAAATATTTGACACCTTTTTCCTTGACATATAAGTCTATTTCTTCATATTCTACCCTCTACAAAAAGGGACTTCTTAACAACAGCCAACCAAGGGGAGTTACAATTGAAACAGACTGATTCTTCGACCTTAAAATCATGGATTGAGTTAAACCGGCTCGTAAGCGAAAAGAAGAACTTGGAGGAATTGCTCCACGATAGAGTCACAGGCCTTCCAACGATTCCTCTCCTTTTTAATGAGATTGAAACGCTCCTAAAAGCACACGACCAAGTGGGTTTACTCTGCGTAAACGTGGTTAAGTATAGCAAAATCGAAGAAATTTACGGTTATAAAATGTTTGACAAGGTCATGAAAATGGTGGCCGATATCATTAAGTCGCTACTTGGAGGATCACTTAGAGAGGCCGATGTGATATCCCAGCTCATGATAAGCGGCAACACATTTGCCATCCTCCTTTCACCACCCCGTAAGCAGACAGAACTTAAAAAAGAGGACCTTCTAAAGATTAAAAAAAGGATAAGCTCGAAAATAACGGACGCCATTCGAGACTCCCTTGATTATGCATTATTTCAAAAATTTGGGTGCTACGTGGGAAATGCAATCCTCTATTACGACAAAAATGTCCGTCTCGAACGCCTCCTTTATACTGCTCTGGAGGAGGCACTCGAAGATTCGGCATCTGAAAAAGACAAAGATGCCAAAAGAAGGATAAAGGAACTTAAAAAGATCATTGAAGAAGAGGAGATTTACACCCTCTTTCATCCAATCGTTAAGCTTCCGGAATATAAGGTCATAGGATACGAAGCCTTAAGTAGGGGACCAGGGAGAGGGGAATTCGAAAGGCCCGATAAACTGTTCAAGGTCGCCTATGAAAGTGATTTGCTTGTCGAGCTTGAACGACTCTGTAGAAAAAAGACTTTACTCGCGGCGGCCAATATGAAGCCCGGACACATGCTTTTCTTAAATGTTGAGCCCGATTCGGTAAACGACCCCGACCTAAGACAAATAGCGGCTTCCACCCTCTTGCTCGATTCCAGCTTAACCCCTGATCATATCGTATTAGAGATTACAGAGCGTTCGGCCATTATGGATTTTTCAGCCTTTAGAGGTGTGCTTGAATACTTCCGTGCTTTAGGCTTTAAAATAGCCATCGACGATGGAGGTGCAGGTTATGCAACCCTTCAATCCATCATTGAGCTAAAACCCGACTTTATAAAGCTTGATATGTCCCTCATTCGAGACATCGACTCGGACAATGTCAAACAACAACTGGTAAAAGCCCTAAAAAACTTTAGCCAAGAAACGGGTGTAAGTATGATCGCCGAGGGCATTGAAACCAAAGCCGAGTTAAAAACTCTGTTGAACATGGACATAAAGTTGGGTCAGGGGTACGTTTTTGCGTATCCAAGCGAACCGTTTCCAAAAATCAGGAAAAATATCGTTACTTAACCCATCTCATCTCGCTAAAGCCTTGTATATTTAAAAACCTTTCGGCTTATATCTTTCTTGTGCCAAAGCTGGATTTGCGTAGCAAAAAAGGCAATTGTGGAAGCAAGGATGAAAGCGGTATGAGCCGATGTCCTTGGAAACCTTACACCCGCATCCCTTTTTAACCCGCTGTCCGTGATCAGTCTCCAGGGAAACCTTCCCGCCGTAAAGTTTTATCAGGAGATCGCTTGTTATGCATGAACTCCTGCGGACGCGAGACTGTGGAGGAAGCCTGTCCAAAATCTCTTTCTCACAGCAAGTGTAAAGAGATATACCCCGCCGAGTAAGCTTGTCCTCCATATCTAGAATGATCTCCAACTTTCTTTCAAGGGGCGGATCATGAAAAGAAAAATCTGACAGCCTTGAAATCCTTTTTTGAATCTTGGGATAGTGATCCATAAAACTCGTAATGCATCGCTTGACCCCGCACATTGCTGCCATGTCAGCAATCAGCTCAAAGTGCTGGAGGTTGTCTTGCAGTCGCCCCCTGTCAATCCGGTAAAAACATATGGGGTCAAAACGCCACTGTATGCTCTCTGGCATGAAGTGCTCACACAGGTATCTTAACTGCCCGAACCGATCCTTCAGGGAGGGTACATTGGGTTCCAAAATGGGTACTGCGGAATTGATGGTAAAATTGAAGGCGAGATGATATCCCATCTTTTCTAACTTTTTGGCATAGTTTCCCTTGATGAAAGGGCCAAAGTTCTTGGACCAAAAGACAAAACTGTGCACAAAACCGGGCGCTGTACGAACCGTTGACACCTTATGGTTAAAGGGGTTGAAAACTTCAAAATAACCCCTTTTCACCTGGGCCATGAACCAATCCATGTAAAAAGCTGGTATGTCGGTTCGTCTTGAAGCGGAAATTACGATGTTTTCTTCCTGATCCATACGTTGAAATCTATTCCGTCGTTTAGCCGGCTGTGTTAGAAGATAAGGATGAACTGGTTTGTGCTATCCTTGGCCTGCGCGTATTTTATGTCCACAAGCGAGGTCTTTTCAAAGCTCTTAATGCGAGACAATGACGAGTGGACAACAGGCTGCGGCATGGTATTGGTGTCATTCCCCTTCCTAGTGCCCCTCCTGATAGGAAGGGATTCGTTGCCGTTGAGTTGGGATCTAATCGCCCTCATGGGTTTCCTGCTTCCCTTTGAGATCCTTGCCTATTATATATATCTCAGTGCGATCAGAATAGCCCCCCTGTCCCTTAGTATTCCGTATTTGAGTTTTACGCCTGTCTTTGCCATCCTCACAGCTGCCTTCTTGTTGCAAGAGAGAATATCTCTTCAGGGCTTCCTTGGTATACTCATGGTCACGGTCGGTGCCTATGTGTTGAACATCGAACGCTTTGTGCATCATCCCCTCGCCCCATTCAAGGCGATCTTTAAGTCTTCCGGCTCCCGGCGTATGCTTATAGTAGCCCTTATCTGGAGCCTGACATCCACCCTGGGAAAAAAGGGTGTTCAGCTTTCTGATCCTGTATTCTTCGGGGTTTTTTACACATTATCCGTGTCCATTCCTATGCTGGCTATTGCAGGCTGGCGCATCAAGCGTGGTGTGACAACGGTCAACTTAAAAGGTCGAAATTCGATCTGGCTCCTACTGGGAGGATTGGTGACGGCACTGGCCACGATCTCCCACTTTCATGCCATCCAACTCGCCCCGGTTTCCTACATGATTGCTGTCAAAAGGACCAGCCTGATCTTCAGCGTTCTGTATGGCGGTTTGATATTCAAGGAAGAACACATCAGGCTCAGGCTTCTGGGAACCAGCATCATGTTATCCGGTGTGGTTATTTTGTATCTTGCCTAACCTGATTATATATCGTTGTCAGTAGTCTGTCGAAAAGGTCATAAGAATTCGGGCAATTGAAGATCCCTGCAGCTCGTTTTTGCAGTTCGAGAGGAGAGGTGTTTTTTTCTCTTTGACCTACTCTTTAATGGGTGACCTTGATTCCCTCTTTAGAGGCAGTGGCTTCGATGGGAAGACGAGTGATGTCAAAACGCCTATCAGTAAACCTCCCAGGACAACAAATAAACTGACCATCGCTGAAATATGGCATATTCCACATACTCCCAGTAGCATTTTCACCCCAATATAGACCAGAATACCTATCACAGCCTTCTCAAGATGAATCAATCTCCTCTTAGCAGCGCTTAACAAAAAGTAAAGCGACCTGAGTCCCAGTATGGCGAATATATTTGACGTGTAAATCAGGAATGGCACCCGAGTCACGGCAATTACCGCTGGGACTGAATCAAAGGCAAACATGACGTCTGCTACTTCTATGCATACCAAACATAGAAATAATGGTGTAACCGCAAGACTGTCCCCGACTTTGGTTAAGAACTTGTGCCCCTCAAGTTTGGTATGTACGGGAAGAACCCTCTTCGTATAACGGACGCTCCAATGATTGGTATAGTCTGTGATTTCCTCTTTACCTTGTTTCATATTCTGCCATATCTTCCATGCAGTCCATAAGACGAACAATCCAAATAATGCAAGCACCCATTCACCCAGCCATAATAGAGATGTCCCGGCTGCAATAAAAACGAACCTCATAATGATAGCTCCGATTATACCGTAATACAGGACCCTGTGCTGATACTTGTCTGCAATAGAAAAGCTTGCAAAAATCGCCATAAACACGAACAGATTATCTATTGCCAAGGATTTTTCAAGGAAGTACCCCGCCAAAAACAAGGACATTTGCTCGGTTCCCCGAGTATAGGCCACATATACAGCAAACGCCAGTGATACAGCCACCCATATTGCAGACCAGATGGCAGCATTTTTTAAGCTGATGGGCTTATCTTCTGAGTGACTCTTCAAATCAATGATTAAAAACATAATCACAATCACTATGAATATTGCAGCACTTAACAGATCTATATTATTCATCATAGTCTCCATTTTGGACTGATCCCCATAAGCTGCACAGATTAGTGTAATGTGATCAGAGGACTTTGAGAGGAGTCTTGAGTTAACGTTATCATAGCTTCCTCGCAAGGAGGCCGGTAGCCGAGAAGAGGGGTATAATCCTTTTTAATCATACACACCCTCAATAAAATAGGGAATTCTTTTTTGGTTCCTCATATGAATTTGTGGGTAACCATATAAAGAGAATTGAAAATTATATCATGGATTTCAAACAAGCAACCAGAACGGGCTGAATCCATTGTTTGATGTAATTTTATTGAGTTAGCTGACAAATTTTTCTCAACATGTCCATTGTCCGTTCGTGTTTTTACACGATTGCTTACAGGAACAAAATACCAGGTCCCGGGGGCTGTTCGATCGCGATATGTACAAATATCGCTCTTGGTTAACCTGTTTATATCGCCCGCAAATCATCATTACTTGGTTTTGAAACCGCTTCTAATGATATCAGCATTGGGTCAATTTTGGCAACGGCCTGAAAACAAGTCACGATCCACAATGGACCACGGACCCTACAAGTTATTTCAACGCCTCAAAAACCGCCCGGGCTGCCTGGCGGGTCATGCCTGGAACAGCAGTAAGTTCTTCAACAGAGGCAGCCTTGATCCGTTTCAAGCTGCCAAAATGCTTCAGAAGGCGCATTCTGCGCCTTTCCCCGATCCCGGGGATCTCTTCTAAGACCGATCGGCGACAGGTCATCAGGCGGCGCTTGCGATGATAGGTGATCACTGATCGGTGGGCCTCGTCCCTGATCCTTTGCAGAAACAAAAGCACATCTGCATCTTTTTTGATGTTTACAGGGTTCTTGCGTCCTGCCTTGTATATCTTGTCTTCGGTCTCACCGCGCTCCGGGTCTTTCTTGGCAATCCCGATCAGGTCAAATGAACCAAAAAGCCTCAAGGCCTTGAGCACTGCAACAGCTATATTTAGTTGACCTTTTCCCCCATCCACCATGAGGAGATCCGGCAGGGGCTGTCCGGCATCCACTTTTTTGTAGCGCCGCATAAGGATCTCGCTCAGCATGGCGTAGTCATCCCTGCCTGGTGCAAACTTGATGCGATATTTCCGATAGGCCGCCCGAACGGGTCTTCCCCTTTCAAAGACGACCATACTTCCCACCCCTTCACTACCGCCCAGGTTCGAAAGGTCAAAGCATTCTATGCGCTCAGGACGTCGCTTCAAGGCCAGCCGTCTTTGAACACGATCTAGAAGCGCCTGGTCGGCCATGGCAGCATCAAGCTGTTCCTTTAAGCTCTTTATGGCATTTTGATCCGCCATTCGGACAAGCCCGGCCTTCTCACCCCTTTGAGGCATTATGATCTGAACCTTCTCGCCTTTCATATCGCTCAGCCATTCCTCAAGGAGGGCTTGATCTTTAGGCGGGGTCGGTAGCAGGACCTCTTCCGGGATAAAAGGAGCCTTTTCATAGTACTGCTTTACAAAGGAAGTGATCATCTCAGCATCAGAGGCAACGGTCTCTGAAAAATAAAATGGCCGGTTTCCCAGCAAGAACCCGCCCCTGATAAACAGGACCATCATAAGGGCCGCCCTGCTCTGTCGGGCCATACCCAGCACGTCACGGTCTTTGAAATCGGTGGTTGTGGCCACCTGTTTTTCCAGGGTTTTTTCAAGGGCAAATAGCCGATCCCTGTGGGCTGCTGCTGTCTCAAAATCCTCCCGGGCCGCGGCAGCCTCCATCTGTTTCCTCACGTTCTTGATCAGATCCGGCATCCTTCCCTTCAGAAACATCACAACCTCTTCCACCACCCCTGCATAGGCCTCAGGCGCTATAGGCCGGCTGCACGGCCCCAAACAAAGCCCCATCTGGTAGTTCAGGCACGGACGCTCGCGGGGCCTGGGTGTGCTGGACTTGCACTTGCGGATTTTAAAAATCCTGTGGATCACTTTCAGGGTCTCTCTCACGGCACCGGCCGAGGGAAAGGGGCCAAAATAAAGGGCTCCATCCTTTTGAAGTCTCCTTGCAATGGTCAGGTTAGGATACGGGCTCTTGATGTTGAGGCGAAGACAAGGATATCGCTTGTCGTCTTTGAGGATCACGTTGTAGCGGGGCCGATGTCGTTTGATCAGATTCGACTCAAGGATCAGGGCCTCTTTTTCCGTGTTGGTGAGGATAGTGTCAAAATGATCGATCTTTTCAATCACCAGACTCGTTTTCAAATCCTTTCGGCCTGTATCTCTGAAATAGGAACCAACACGTTTTTTCAGGTCTCTTGCCTTGCCAACATACAGAATATGCCCCTTGGCATCCTTCATCAGATAGACACCCGGTTCCGACGGAAGGTTTGCAAGTTTTTTTTCTAGTTCCTTTCTCATCATTTCTACCCGGATAGTAGCACACGCATAGTGTAGAACCAGATGGCCATACTGTCAACTGGCTGTTGCCCAAACAACCGTGCACCTGGCATTAGCAGAGCCCTCAAGGGGGATCTCTTTTTGAGGCAGGTCAATTCTCATCCTGCCTGTCAGGGGCAAAATGCATCGAGTTACACGAACCAGGCACACGTCGAGGTGGCCTACAAGCTAGTAGCCCATTTGTAAATGGGT
>Ga0180301_10000014_pt1 | contig 124458 bp, 134 predicted proteins | sample GuaBasSediGuay16_FD_121797 | JGI IMG/M metagenome (GOLD analysis project Ga0180301, IMG submission 121797) | Subseafloor sediment microbial communities from Guaymas Basin, Gulf of California, Mexico - Guay16, Core 4569-2, 12-15 cm | ecosystem: Environmental > Aquatic > Marine > Hydrothermal...
AGGTCATCAACTAGCTGAAGAAGATGAACTACTGAATTGGTACAGAGATCCGAAGTGGATGAAGATGAATGAGTTAATAGGTAGGTGGCATCTATTGGAAGTAGCTAAGTTATTGAGAAGAGCAAGCAGGCTAAGGACCCTACTTCAGAGATCTTTGGTAAAATCTTACGAGGTGAAAGGTAGTGTAACGAGGAAATATTAGAAGTTGTTGGTGCCCCGGCCGGGATTTGAACCCGGGTCACGGGCTCGAGAGGCCCGCATACTTGACCGGGCTATACGACCGGGGCGACTCTGTCTTGTTCTTGATGTGGAGGTTTCTTATGTCTTTCTCTATTTCTACTTAGGGTGGTTTGAAGCTACATACTAGGTTGCTCATGCATTTTCCACAGCAATCAACTTCCTCCTCTACCTTCAGTAGCTTCTTATAGGTTCTCGATACTTCCTGTAGCATTCTAAAGCACTTCTCTCTTCCACCTTTCTCCCAGTTCTTCAATGCATTTAGTGGGCATCTCTCTATGCAAGCACTGCACTCTATTCCTCTCTTAGCTAGACAGTACTCTTCCTTAATTGGTTCTCCACTTGGTCTTACTCTTGCTGTTGTTACTAAGGTACCTAGCCTAACTGAGCAACCTATCTTCGTTATTATGAGTCTGTGCTTCCCGAGGGTACCTAGTCCAGCCAGGTAAGCTATGTATCTGTGACTCCAGTTGCTGTGTACTGTCCCGTGTAGTGTTACTTCGGGTACTGCTGCCTCGTATCCTCTAGCTCTTAGGTAATTGCTCAGTATGTGAAGTAGTTGCTTGAGCACTTTGTTTAGGAGTACGTACTCTCTAGCGTAGCTTAGTGCAATTTCTTTCTCTCTAGCGTTCCGGAGTATAGCATCTACGCTATGTGGTACAGCAACCACTATGACTGATCTAGCTCTCGGTAGTATGGTCTCTGGATCTAAGTGATTTATCTCCCTAATGCTTTTTCTCAAGTTCTTCACTACACATGAGCTGACCAGCGGTTTTGTTCTGAGCTGTATGTGGTATCTATGGTATAGTCTCGCTACTGTGTCCTGTACTACCGTGTCTAGTTCATCGAGTTCAATACTCATCTCTACTCAGGTTTTATCTCTATGTCCTTCGGTACTAATCCTTCCTGCTTCATTCTGATGAATTGTTCGTAAAGTTTCTTCCTTATTACCTTGCTACCACATCTATAGCAGTAGTACTTGCCTTCGATTAGTGCAAGGACATCTCTACTACCGCATATGCAACACTTGATCTCTTCTCCTGACATACCGTTTACTATCGTCACTATGTGGGGTATATACTTATTCCTGATCTCGTCCACACATAATCTGGGGGGTTTGTCATGGCTAGGCTGTACGTAGTGCCTGTAGTGGGTGATTACGTGTGCTTGACTAGGTTTGGTGGTGTTCTGTGTTTTCCAGGTTCTAGGTTTGATGTTGGTTCTGTGATTGTGGACTGTGTTAATGATGTCTTAAGTGAGTTTGGTGTTGAAGGTGTGGAGTCTCTACGTGAGGTTGTTGTGATTGAGGGTTTTGGTGATGTTGATGTTGATTATGCTCGTAAAGCTGTTGTGAATCCACCGAGAGTTGGTCTTCACTTTGTGTTCATGGGTGAGTTCGATAGAGTTCCTAGCCCTCATTTTCCTGATCATGAGGTTTCGGTGTATGTCCTCTGTTTGTGTAGGGAGGTTAGTGGTGAGTTGATTAGGTATGGGTTTAGGGAAATACTGGATAGATTTCAAGATCTCAGTATTGAGCCTTGGTCTTTGCTCTTGCTCAAGGTCTTACGTGCTGGGTATGTACCTAAGTCCTGGTTGAGAGTACTGCGGTGAGCTTTATCTGCGTGCAACTTATTACTTATTTCTGTTATGGAGTTACTTGGGTTTTGGTGATTTCATGGAGGTTAGTACTGAGTTTCCTGATGTAGTTAAGCTTGTTTTCAGGAAGTACCTTAGTGTGTTAGAGGGTAAGGACTACCCACTTCACTACGTAGTTAAGTCTATAGAGGTTGAGTTCAAGCCTGATGACTCGCTTAGAAGGTTGTGGCAACTTCATGACGTAGCTCTTCAGGAGATGTGGGACTTAATCAGTGAGCAGAGATCTGGAGAGATCATTGGTTTGAGACCCAAGCAATCATTGTTAGACCTCAAGATCTGTATTGCTGAAAACATAGTGAGGTCATGTCACTTTTGCGAAAATAGGTGTAGGGTAAATAGGTTTGCTGGTCAAGTAGGTAAGTGTAGATGTCCCTACAGAGTTGTTGTGCATAGTGCATTTACACACTACGGTGAAGAAAGCTTCGTATCACCATCGTTCACTATATTCACTCTTGGGTGTAATTTCCACTGTGTCTATTGTCAGAACTGGCGTATTAGTCAGTGGTACGATGAAGGAACTAACCTAGACTACAGCTACATGGCGTACCTAGTTGATGAAGCATTTGATAGAGGTGCGAGAAACTTAAACCTCTATGGAGGAGAACCAACACCTTGGATACACGAGTGGTTGAAGGTAATAAAGGAGATTAAGAAACCCATACCAATACTCTTCAACTCAAATGGCTACTTCACACCTGAAGCACAGAAAATACTTGAAGGAGTTGTAGACATAATGAAGATAGACCTAAAGTACGGAAACGATGACTGTGCACGTAAGCTATCAGGAGTAGAGAACTATTGGGACATAGTCACTAGAAACACCAAGGCATGTGTAGGTAAGTTCATGCTTCTCCTAAGACACCTAATATTACCAAATCACGTAGAGTGCTGCTCCGAGAAGATACTCAAGTGGTTGAGCCAAGAAATTGAACCAGATAAGTACGTACTCAACATAATGACACAGTACCAACCTGAATACCGAGTTCTCAGAGGAGAATTTCCAGAACTAGCTAGACACGTCAACAAGGATGAAGTGGAAAAAGTAGTGAAGCTAGCAAAGGACCTAGGTCTAAGCTACATAGTGGAGAGATAGACCACCCTCACTTTCACCTTACCCTCTATCTCCACTATCGAGACAGTACCTAGAACGAAAGCGGTACTAAACCCAGAGCACAGCTAGATTACCGTAACGAGGAAACATACCATGGCAAAGAGCACAAAAACCCAATCAACAGCACAAGCACACGAGGATTACCATGAGCTACCTGTACTGTACAGAATGTGGTGGGAAAGTCATCAGAAACGAAAGTGGCGAGCTAGTGTGTACGCAGTGCGGATTAGTACACAACGAAATCATACTGCCAGAGTACGGTAGTGGAAAGAGGGTAGAGGTACCAAAGGAGTTTCAGATACCTGAAGTGCACAACCAGAACATACGTCAAGAGTACGCGCACTTAATGAAGATAGATAGGATCATAAGATCAACATCGAGTAGCTACCAAAGAGCACTACAGTGCCTACTCAAGATAGGTGAGAAGCTAAACATACCTAGAGAAGTCATAGAATACGCCTACAACCTATACCTCAAAGCAGTTAGACACGACCTACACAAGGAAAAAGACATAACACACTACAAAGTAGCACTAACCTGTCTACTCATAGCAATCAAGAAATTCATGAGAAATCCAGTTAGCATAAAGGAATGTCTAAGAGTATTCAGAGAAGAAGGACACAGGATAACCTTAGGTGACATCTCGAAAATAATTGTAGCACTAAGGAGGGTCCTCCAGCTAGAGACAGTAGTGCTAGACCTTAGACAGTACATCGTGAGAATAGTGAACGAACTGTACTCAAACCCATACATAGAGATGTACATACTGAAGAAGAGCAAGTACCTATATCCACAGTCACTGAGAGGAGCAATTCTGCAGGAAGCGCTCAAGATAAGTGAGAAGATTAGTCCAAGTATTAGAGCAGGTAAGAATCCACAGATCCTAGCTCTAGCAATAGTATATGAAGCAGAGAGAAGAGTTAGGAGGAGATTTGGTATAACCAGGATCTATACACAGAATGAAATTGCTAGGAGATTTGGATACAGCGTTCACACACTTCGTGAGTACGTGAAGTTGATTAGGAGCTTACAGCAATTTCATGAGGTAAGTCCGTAACATTCCAGTTAAAGTAAGCGACAACAGTAACTGGGACCTTAACCGTGATCTTCCTACTCAATACCTTGAAGTCCTTAACGAGGTACTTACCTTCGGGATCCTTAACATCGACTTTAAGCCCTATCTTACCGATGTACTTTGCGGTAGTCACATTGCCATTACTCGATATGCTGTAAAGACTTAATTTACCTCTAAACGAATACCTAATCCATAGATCTAGAGAGCTAGCTCTCTTCTTTAGCGTTGTACTCAGTGCTTTCCTAATGCATCTAGCTATGGCACGAGCTATGTCATCACTAAAGACTTCTGATGTGAAGTTAACCTCTCGTCGTATCTTGAGCTTGTGAAGGAATGATGTGTAGAGGTCAATAGCTTTAACTCTGTACATTAGGGTCACTGTGCTATCGATGTCTTTGGTGTAGCGGTAGAGTTTCTTACCGATCTTGAACCAAGCTCTGAAGACTAGGTTTGTGCATACGGTAGGTCTACCCTCTGGATCTAAGTTCACCACTACGTTGCTTTCTGTTAGTACGACTTCAATACATAGGTTTGATTTTGTGAGTACAGTGTTGTACTTTTGGATGTAATTTAGTACTTCTCTCTTCACGTACTTAGCTAGGTCACTGAATTTCCACGTGGTATTAGTTAGGTAGTTCAGTAGTGCTTTATCGCACGCCACCATTGCATACACGTGAATTGCTCTACTTATTGACCTTTGGAGCGTAATTGTTTCAATTGCTCGTTTGTAGATTGTTGTTGCTGATATCAAACCAGTTATGACCTGTGTCGCTACTGAGGATGCGAGTAAGATAACGACTAAGTACAGTAGTGCTATGTATGTGAAGACTTCCCCTCTACTTCTTGATGATCTGTACATAGAGTACTCTACCCTCCTCATCTAGGACAGGTACTAGAAGCGTAGCATTGCTACACACCTCTGTACTCACTAGTATTAGTGCGTGGTCTGTACTACTGACACTAATGAGCTGTGAAGTGCTGTAGTTACCTAGAACTACATCAACGACAACATCAGGTACGTACTTACTAACTGCATGCGCTATGGCGCACTCATTAACTAGCTCCTCAACCTTGCTGCTTGGTATGTATAGGGGTAGGTACGTAGCTGGAATCAGTACGGTTATCAGCAAGAGAACCTCAAGTAGGTACCACCTCACTACTTCATCACCCCAAGAAACTTCTCCATGATTAGCACTAGGTGCTTCAGCACTGTTGTGAGTAGTGTTGTTACTACACTCATTAATGCTACTATCACCAGTGCGTAGGTCACTGTAATTGCTAAGTAGATGAGTGATCCCCTTCTAGATCTCCTGGATAGCCTTTTGAAGATGGTGTAGGAGGGTACTATCGTGAATCCACTATCTATTAGGTACTCATGTAGTGTAGCGTTGACTTCTCGGTACTTCTTTATCAGGATTACGAGATTTAGTATTGTTGTTAGAGTTGTGAACAGGATAATAGCTGCTAGGATGCAGGATACTAGTAACCATAGTACACTAGCTGTAGATTCCTCAAATAGCTTCATGATGTTCGCTAGAGGTGCTTCAATTAGGAATTTAAGGAGTACTAGCCATGTTGATTACCCCCTTATAAGTTATTGAGACTCAACACTTGGGTGCTTAGGTGCTTAAGCTAACTCCAGGTGCGTTAAAAGGTGGCTTAGCGAAGTTAGTGAAGGTATTGAGTAGCGAAGTTACTCGTGATGAAGCTCCGGTATGGGAGCAAATACTTCACTTAGTAGATGCTGTACAGCGATGTGTCTACACTACCTGCTTGTTCAGGTGTGAGAAGTGTCCGTTGACGTGTGATAGGTTCTTGATGATTAGGGAGCATTTGAAGCTATACCCGTGCTCTGGTACGCTAATTCTCGATCCTAGAGCAGTGAGGGTTGAGGACATTACCTGTAGTAAGTTCCCAAAGATTTGGCTTAATGAGATCAGGCACAGGTTAACTAAGCTACAGACAGCCTTCTCCTCTGTGGTGGTTCAGAGACAAGCTCTCGGTGATATGCATGTTCATGAGAGAGATACCGAGTTTATCTCTGGTTCCGAGACTTACAGGGTTAATATCTTCTTAGTTGTGGTGAGTAGAGAGAGGTTGAGTTATTGTGCTAAGCCATATCTTCCAGTTTTCGTAATTAGACAGCTTGAGAAGCACTTAATTCCTGTGCTTCAGTCCATTATTGTGGAGAGGCCACAGTACTACACTGAACGTTTACTAAGGTATCGTAGGTTCATCTGTACGTACTTACTACTCACGAGAATCGATATGGATTTAGAGCAGGAGTTGATCAGTGACTTGAGTACTTATCTTGTGTTGAGATCCTGTGGCCTTAAGTACTTAATACCGCCACTTCTCGATGCTAGAGTTGAGGATTTGTTTGCTAGGAGTTCAAGCAACTACGTCTACCTAGCGCACTCTATAGGTGCTAATCTCGCGTATAGAGTGAGGAATGTGGTTTCAGAGCTACGAGCACTACTTAGGTTAGCTAAGTTGAAGGGTTTGGCATTAGATGAAGAGCGACCTTCAGGTAAGTGTGATATCAAGTTATTTAATCACAGCTTGAGGTTGGTCTTTGATACTCATCCCTATACGCCTAATACCATGTCGATTAACATTAGGAAGCTAGATAGGAGTTACTTCTCGCTGACGAGGCTAATTCAGTATGGTTGTCTAAGTGTTAAGGATGCGGCTTACCTACTAACTACGTTACTTCTCAAACGTGAGAGCATTATGATTGTTGGTGAGGTTAGTACTGGAAAGACTACGCTGCTTAATGCTCTTGACCTAGCTCTACCACATAACTTGAGGAGGGTGTATATTGAGGAAGCTGAAGAGACACCACGTGTACCGTATCTGAATCAGGTTAAGTACATTGTTGAGCCTTACGAGGTGAGTGCTAAGGCTAGGTATCTAGAGGTCATTAAGTTACTTCACAAGAGACCAGACATAGTGATCTTTGGTGAAGCTAAGGGATACCTACACTTCAAGGCCCTGTACCATGCTGTTATTACAGGTATACGGTGTCTCGCTACAGCACATGCACCGTCAGTAAGTGCTCTCCTCATGAGATTGCTCAACATATACAAGATTCCTCCAGAAGTCATTACTCAGGTACCTGTAGTCGTAGTCATGTGTAGAGAGGGTACTGTACGGAAGGTCCGTGGTATCTATAGATTGATTCAGAAGGGTAGTGAGGTACTGCCTATAAACTACGATATTGTACTTGAGTCTGAGGATAGTGAGTACCTGAAGTACATGGACTTAATAGCTACAGCACTTGAACACGCACTCATCAGGCATGTGTTGTCACCTACCTTACTCTCATTCTACCTAGATGAGTTCTACAGGAGGTGTGGTCTCTATGAGGTACCTAGATAGGTTGTGTAGGAAGTATGTTGATGAGGTACATCCTCCAAGGGTCTCACTTCAGCTACCTACAGGTACTACGTTACTTCGTGTTAAGAGGTTCCTAAAGGGTTGTAATGATCTTGGTATTGAGGCTAAGGTTTCTAGAGTTATATCTGAGTCACGTATTAGAGCTAATGAATTGTTGCAGTTAGAAATTGCGTCGTCTGCCACAGAGAACTGGATTACTCTCATGCTGGGTTCTATAGCGATGACTCCAGTCATCATTGTTGTCGTTGCTGTAGTTACGAAGTCCTCATACTTAGCTTTAGCTGCATGCCTAAGCGTCTGTGCTGTTGTCCCAATTCTCTTCTACAAGGTACGGAGAAAAGTTCGTGAGGTGATTAGTGTTGGGTAGTGAGGTGGATGAATTTTTCCTGAAGTACAGTGAGAAGTGTGAGAAGTTAGGACGACCCATACAGGCTATGGCTGCTACTGATGCTCCAAGAGCATACCTCACTACGAAGAGGTATCTCCAGGGTACACTACGTCGTCGAGATTGCTCTACTACCTCGCTAATCGTGTTGAGTAGTGAGTTTAGTGATAGTCGAGGTCTTGAACTAGTTGAATTAGCAACCAAGTTTAGAGCTGATGCGTATCTAGTACTCCGCAAAGTGAGGTATGTTTTCTCATCCATGTCGATTAGGTTATCTCTTATAATGAAGTTATTTTCCCTAACGATGCCAGTGGTTTTGTCAGTATTCTGTGTCCTACAATGTCGTGAGTATGAGTCAATGGTCTATCAGTTCCTCACTGCTATCTTAGTTCTTCAGTTGGTGACTTCTCTTCTCGATGTAAGGAGGAAAGGAGTGAATGCTATCTTACAGGTGGTATCTTCCCTAATCTTTAAGCTACTGTACTCAATTGTTGTTTTAGTGCTGGTTGTTTCATTGGCTTCGAGCCTGTAGACCATAGATTATATATTTCTTCTCCATTTCCAGTAGCTCTTTAGTCTATAGTCGCTCACAGCAATACCTAGTTCACTTAATTTTGCTCTAATCTTATCAGCTAATTCCCATAGCTTGATCTTTCTCAAGTCACTTCGTATCTCGAGTACTAAATCTATGAGTTCGTGAACTAGTTTCTCGTAGTTTACTGGTGGTGTTACCTCATTTAGTACGCCAAATACGTTACAGAGATCTAGGTATGTGCTGTATATGTAGGATAGTACTTCTGTACTTAGCTTTTCCTCACTTGTTACTATGGTTGTTATGATATACTTAGCTAGTGATATCAGTGTTGAGAGTGCTTTTGGTGTGTTGAAGTCGTTGTTCATGTATTTCTCAAATTCCTCTACGTAGCTATTGACCTTGACTACAGCATCTCTTTCCCTATCGCTTAATCTATCTGGGTCTATGCTGGTTACTGTTCCTCGTTCCTTGATTACTTCCTTTAGGTAGTCATGTGCTGTGTAGAGTGTATCGAGTATTGTTCGATATTGCTCGAGGTGCTCCATAGCGAAGTCCAGTGGTTTCCTGTACTGTGTTGATGCTATGTACAGTCTAAATACTTCAGGATTGTACTTAGCCAAGACGTCTTTCACGAGTACGATGTTCCCTAGTGACTTCGACATCTTTTCACCCTTAATCGTTACGAGACCTACGTGCATCCAATACCTAGCAAATGAGCTAGGTCCATGTAGTACCCTAGCTATGGCTAGCTCATTTTCGTGATGAGGAAACACTAGATCTTGTCCACCACCGTGAATATCAAATACCTGTCCAAGGTACTTCGTAGCCATGACGACACACTCGAGGTGCCAACCAGGTCTACCAGGTCCCCAAGGTGTTTCCCACCATGGTTCACCAGGTTTCCTACCTTTCCAAAGTGCGAAGTCTAGTGGATTTCTCTTATATGGTTCTGGTTCTACTCTGGCACCTGCAATTAGCTCCTCTATCTTCTGATGCGATAGTTCTCCGTAGTTAGGTACCTTAGTTACATCGAAGTAAACTGAGTGATCTGGTGTTACATATGCGTAACCTAGCTCTATGAGCTTCTTTATTGCATCTACCATGTCCTGTATATGCTCCGTCACTCTCGGATTTTTGTATGCTGGCTTTATGTGGAGCTTCTCACAAACCTCGTAGTAGTCCTTAATATAGGTCTCAGTTATCTCTCTCCAATCTCTACCCTCTGACCTAGCTCTATTTAGTATCTTATCATCAATATCTGTGAAGTTGACTACGAGCTTAACCTCGAGGCCTAGGTACTCGAAGTACCTCCTAACGATGTCGAAGAATACGTAGACTCTAGCATGGCCGACATGTGTGTAGTCGTAAGGTGTAGGGCCACACACGTATATCTTAACTGTACCTGGTTCGGTTAGGATTAACTTCTCTAGTTGTCGAGAAGCAGTGTTGTATATGAGTATGGGTGTCTCTCTTTCCCCTCTTAAACTACCTCTGAGCAGATAGTCAACACCTCTGTCTGTAGCTCCTTCTAGTTACTTATAAGGTTGTCGATGCGCATTGTCGAGTATCAGCTAGGGAGGCCTTCAATCACTAATCATCAAGGGTGTGTAGTCATCACCATACCTAACCGTATTGAAGTAGGGATTTAAGTATTCACCTACACTTCCCAGATGAGGTCTCTTCGTGATGAGCCTTAGGACAGCTGATTAGTTGATGAGTTAACCCGTTGCTGACTAGACTCAATACACCTGGTCTCAACATCTACTAGTGAGAGGATTTCTCCACACTTCGTACACATCAGGTAACACCTAATAGTTGACTCCGTAAGTAGTTGGTACCTGATCCGTATATGCTCTATGTGGCTTACGTGTGTACTTACTCTATTACCTACCGAGTAAACTAGCTCACGATATACCTCTGAGCCACGTATTACATACCTTCTACTAGCTTTGCTGGTGTGGGATCCAAGTACTAGAGGGATTATTCTATGGAATATTTCTTCGTGACAAAACACGACAATTAGCTCACTGTTCTCGAGAATATACGTATTGAATCCAACTACATAGTTTCCAAACAAGGCTATGTTCTGGGGGAGGGGTGAGAGCAGTATTGGTGGATCACCTAGTTTAGAGAAGCCACAGCTCGGTGATGTCGGTATGGAGAGGTGCTGACACCTTGGGCATGAGGTTACGGCTACGTAATCACTTATGAGGAGTATGGTCACTTTTTCGTAACCACAGCAATAACATCTGTACCTACCTTCACTTTCCACGTGACCTCACCTAACTTGACCTAGATTTGAAGTACTCCTCAGCAATATCCAATTCCCAGCAACGATATGCTGGACATATGTAGCATCCAATTCTGTAGAAACCCTCGAGGTAGAGGGGGTTCAGTGGTACTCCATTCTGAAGTAGATAGAGTTGCACCATAGCCGTTGACCAGAACTTAATTGGAGCTACCTGTACGTAGTTTCCATGTGGTCTAACAGGTGGTCTAAAGAGTCTAAGCAGTGACTCTGTATCACGATCACCAACAACTATCAGTGGTCTCTCAGCTACCTTCTTGATTGCTCTGTATAGTGCTGCTATCTTGAGCTTAGTGCACCACCTATTTTCATGTGTAGGCAACTCAAATCCCCTACGTTCCCACTCAACGTCAATACCTGCGTACTCAACCTCATAACTAATTCCCAAGATCTTAGCAACATCATTAACGTACTTATACACCTCATCTATCTCCACTCCAGTATCCACGAAGATGGGAACCACGTGATCACGTGAAAAGACCTTTAGTGCAAGAACTAGAGCAGCTGTACTATCCTTACCACCACTCCACGGAACGATAACTCGATCATAATCGTAACTCTCAGCAACTGACCTCAGTAGGTGTACAGCTATCTCTTCATGAATTTCCATCTTATCTCTATTAACCTCAATAGTCTTCTCAAACACATGACTAACATCCTCCACCCTATGACAGACCTCAAGAACCCTACTAACATCGACATCAGGTATAATCACTGAACCAACCCTCACAGACCCAACATACACCTCATGTACATCGTGAATTAGCTTCACTATGAGTGGTATAGCTCTAATCTCCACACCAAGTAACCTACTCCATCTCTCAACATGTCTCTGACCAATAGCGAAGTACATATCGTGAAGCGGGTGAGGCTGTACAGGAACCTTAGTACCACGTAAGCACTTACCAAGTACGTAGTGGTCCTCAATCCAGGAAATCCTCAACCTAATCAGTGATAGAGCCTTCATAAAGTACCTAAATATCATACTCGGTCTACAGTTCCTAACCTTAGCCCTCGGTAAAGTCACTGAAACCACATTATCGGGTAGAATCTCATCGATACCGCTTAAACCATCCTCCTTACCGAGTAACACCACGTAGTACCTCCATGGCTTAACCTCAACCATCTCATGTAGTATCTTACGAGCTTTCTCTAATTCTCGAGTACCATGTAATGTAGCTACCTCAATTCTCCACCACTCGTGATACTGCTTAAAGTGAGAATTCAGGGTAGCCAATACAGCATCTCTATCCTTCTTGGATCTAACAACTATAGTCACTACTGGCTCGTACTCTATGACCACACGACGTAGGTAGCTTGAAGGAACTTTATAAATGTAGTGAAGGTATGTCAAGTACTACGAGGTGAAGGATCTTGAGCAATAGGTGGTTGAGGTTAATCGATGAAGCTACGAAGCAAGGTAATGAGTACCTCGTTAGGAAGTTCAGGGAGAAGCTGATAGCCAGCATTGCGTACGCTATACAGCAAGCTGCAGCAGAGCTGGATAAGCATAGACTCCAGCACTTACTCAATAAGGCTAAGGAGCTAAGAAGTAAGTTTGGTCTTACTGAGCTAGATCTCTACATTGAGTTAGGTGAGAAGGAGCTCAAGAGGATTACTGAATTGAGAAAGAAACAGGGTAGCGGTTTAAGTTGAGGTGGCTTCATTGCTCATATACCTCAGTGAGGATGAGGTGAAGAGGAGATTACGTAGTGGTGAGCTAACTGTTGCTATCTACGGTATGGGTTACGTAGGCGTCCCTCTAGCATGTGCTTGGTTGAGAGCTGGTGCTAAGGTCATTGGCGTTGATGTAGATGAGGAGAAGGTTAGGTTGTTAAATGAGGGTCGATCTCCGGTTCCTGAACCTGGAGTAAGTGAGGTAATTAAGCACTACCTATCGATTGGTAAGTTCAGAGCAACAACTAATGGTGTTGAAGCATCGAAACTAAGTGATGTGAAGATAGTTACGGTTCCCGTATCGCTTAGAGGTGAAGGTGGTGAGAAAGCACCTGATTTTACTAACTTGATAGCAGCTATTCGTGATATCGCTAAGGGTCTTAAGCGTGGTGACTTAGTCATAATTGAGTCCAGCGTCCCACCTGGAACTACCTTAGAAGTCGTTAAGCCTATACTTGAGGAAGTTAGTGGTCTTAGAGCCGAGGAGGACTTCGGCTTAGTATACAGTCCTGAGAGAGTAGCAGAGGGTAGGGTACTGTATGATATTGAGGAGGCTTATCCCAAGATCATTGGTGGTGTAGGTACCAAGAGCACGAGAACTGCAAAAGCACTCTACGAGGTCATAGCTAGGAAGGGAGTTATCGTAGTGTCATCACCTACAACTGCTGAGTTTGAGAAGCTAGCAGAGGGTGTGTATAGGGACGTAAACATAGCACTTGCAAATGAGTTAGCGACATTAGCTAGAGCACTTGGAGTAGATTTCCACGAGGTACGTGTAGCAGCAAATAGTCAACCCTACTGTCACCTACATACTCCTGGTACTGGTGTGGGAGGAATGTGTATTCCTGTGTATCCGTACTTCATGATGTGGGTAGCTAGGAAGCTAGGTATTGAGTTGAAATTGACGAAATTAGCTAGAGAAATCAATGAACTAGCTCCAAAGACTGTCATAGACCTAGCTGTGGAGCTATGTAAGTTGGCTGGTTTATCCATTGAGAGGTGTAAAGTAGCTATTTTAGGTCTAGCATTTAGAGGTGACATTGCTGATTCAAGAGCTAGCCCCACATATGACCTAATCAAGTACCTCAGAAGATTCAACGTTAGAGAGGTAGTAGTTCACGATCCCTTGATAACGTTCGATAAGGAGCTAGATAGGTTAGGAGTACCACTAGTGAGCGACATCTCAGCAGCTGTGAAGGGCGCTCAAGTAATCATTGTCTCAACAGATCACACAACATATAGGAGAATTTCCCTAAAGTGGCTCTTGGACATGTGCAGTGTTGAACCACTTGTCGTTGTCGATGGTAGAGATGTCCTAGATATAGCTACGGTACCGAGTGGGAAGGTGTACTACGTTGGTATCGGTCGTGGGTTCAAGATTAGGTAGTTGACTTGTCGCTGTACTGGATGAACGAGTAAAGTTTATCTACTTAAATACCTCCACAGCTATAGACCTAGGTACGGCAGTTTGGGGTAGATCTGTATGTCAACCCCACTGGAAGTCTTGAAACCACTGTCTGTAGGTCAGGAAAGACTACTGAACGTACTGATGGATAAGGAGTACGAGATAGTTGGTGTATTTGGTCCTACAGGTACAGGTAAGAGCTTGTTCTGTTGTGCATATGGCATTCACTGTGTGCTCAAGGGTGAGTACAAGAGGTTCATCATAGCTAGACCTGTTGTGGATGTGGTTACAGGTAAGGAGATAACAACATCTGAACTAGGTGAATTGTACTACAGGATAGCATCTACCTACCTGGAGGACATTTTCTCAGGTATCATGCCACTAGAGGATCTCCAGAAGTTGATTAAGGAGGAAAAGGTCATAATAGCTGACATACACTACCTAAGAGGTAGAACATTCGATGACTCCATAGTGTTCCTAGATGATGCACAGGCAGTACCACCAGAGAGTGCTGCTGAGATCCTCATGAGAATTGGTAGGAATGCAAGGCTCCTCATAGCAGGTGATCCAGTATTTCAGAAACCTGTTGAGTTGGAGAAAGATGGAGCAACATTACTGAGAGAAATTTTACTTGGTGAGGAGAAGGCAGCTGTAGTAGATCTCGGTCTCAAGGACATAGTTAGACCTGGTGCTAAGAGGGGTATCAAGATAACTCTAGAAATGAGAATGAGGAAGAGACCACTCTCAGAATCTGAAGCAAAGATAATGGAGTCCATCAGAATTCATGCACCAGATGCAGATGTAGTCACTGTCATAGAGTTTAAGAAGGAAAAGGAGCAGTTTGGAATTCCCGATGAGACAACACCAGATGCGCTAGCCATAGCTAAGGAGGGCTACCTCGGTAGGTTAGTGGGTAGAGGCGGTGAGAGAATCAGGAATGTTGAGAGCGAAACAGGTTTCAGAATTAGATGCGTTGAGTTAACTCTCGACTTAAAGAGGCTAATCACAGCAATACACCCAGTATCGTGGATAGGTAAGCACATTAAGGACGTAGACTTTGCAGGTCCTGAACTACTAGTAACCGTTAAGAGAGCAGAATTTGGCGCATTTGTAGGTCAGAGGGGAAGCTACATAAGGTTCGTGGATAGAGTAATTCGTAGACTAATCAATGTAGGAGTTAAAGCTATGGAAGCTGAGGAGGAAGAGGAAGAGAGTAGGAGGAAGAGGAGGTAAGTCAAGGACTTGAGTAGAGATCTACCAAACCTCATTCTCCAATCACTAATCTTTATCCTACCTGCCTATACAGCAAATGCTACCCCAGTCATCACATCTAAACTCCTACGAACATCAACACCTATAGACCTCAGAAAGAATTTCATAGATGGTCGTAGGATATTTGGAGAGGGAAAAACAATTGAAGGATTTCTCTCAGGTCTCATAGTAGGTACACTAGTGGGTATAGCAGTAAGCGCAACACCGCTAAACACTATACTCCCTCAATCACTAAAACTAACCCCACTCAAGAGCTTCGTACTCTCACTAGGTGCACTCCTAGGTGATCTCCTAGGTTCATTCATCAAGAGAAGACTAGGTATACCACGAGGAGCACCAGCACCATTACTTGACCAACTAGACTTCCTCCTAGTAGCACTCCTCCTCTACGTACTGATCTTCGGCACAATAGACTTATCATACATAGCAGTACTAGTACCACTAACAGTAGTTCTCCACATAGCTACAAACTACATAGCGTACAAGCTAAGACTAAAGCCCGTACCCCTATAGTGGTTACAGAGCATAAACCTCGCAATTCCCCACGTAGATACCACACTTCAAGTCTCGAGAGGAGTAGACATGATACACGTACTAGAGCTTGAGCTAAGGTTCTTCACATCATCAGTCATAGAGTACTTTACCGGACTCTTCACACTAAAACTACTTCTCAAGCTAATAGCACTTAGAGATCACGATCTAGCGAGAAAACTACACAACATGAAGAGGGTAAAGCCATACTCCTGTACAGCCCTAATGCTTGGAAACAAAGTACTGAGTAATAGAGTCACAAAACTACTACCCAACATAACCTATAGAGTAAGGTACGTACTTGTACTCGACGAAGTATTCAGGACATTAATTACATCGATATCCACACACATAGGTGAGAAACTAACTGTAGAAAACGTAGACCTAACTATTACAAACGTGAGATACACAGCTATTTCACACATTGACTTACCATCGAGACCAAGCCCAAAGATAACAATAGAGTTCCTCACACCAACACGATTCGTGGTCAAGAGAACAGTTAAGAAGAGAAAACCAAAGTATAGGCTCTTCCCACTTCCAGAAACAATAGTGCACAACATACTTCATCACTGGAATGAATATGCGCCACCAGACGTGAAGTTAGATGAGAAACCAGTACTTGAGTGGGTACTCAATAACGTATACGAAACGCAATACCACCTAAAAAGAGCAACCTCAACACTAACCCGTGGTAGGTTATTGATTGGTTTCGTTGGTTGGTGTACCTACACAGTCGAAGATCTTGAGAGTCACTGGTCGAGAATCTTCATGAGGTTACTCAGGTATGGGGAGTTAGTCAATGTGGGTAATTCCAAGAGTATGGGCTTAGGTATGGTACGTATACTAACTACCGAATCCTAACCTTGTTGACTTTCTTATTCTGCCAGCTATATCTCCTCATCCTAGAGCTTCTACCGAAACCACAGGCAGCACAGTACTTCTTCCTAATGTGGTATGCGTGTCTACCACATCGTCTACAGCGTATATGTGTCTTTCCTTTACTCATCTTACCGAAGGAGGTCGTACCCTTGACCATGATTCACACCTCAGGTAACAGGACTTATCAACATTACATTATCTCCCCTTATAACTATTGTTCCTAGCTTTCTAATCTGATTGTTTGGTCTAATTTCCTCAGCCTGTTCTAGGACTAGGTTTAGGTGCTGATCAAAGCTACGTAGTATACCCCTTACCTCTCTACCACCTTTGAGTTTCACTAGGACTGTTGTTCCAATACTCTTTGCTAGTTCTTCAGTCATAGAGGGCATTACAGACACACTCCGGTCTTAAGTTAATCACGAGTTATTATAAGCTTTATCTCAACCTCATTGCATCCAAGTTCGCTAATACAGCTGTCTTAATTCTAAACAACCTCTCAATAGCTATTGAGAGGTCAAAGATCTTACTTCTCTCCCCATGGCACAGCACTATTCTCTCAGGTTTAGGCTCGATGTTCTTAACGTAGGCTAGTAACTGTGACCTATCGCTATGTCCTGAAAATCCATCAACCTTATGCACCTCCATCCTAACCTTGATTACCTCTAACTTACCTTCAGGACTCATCATGTGAACTTCCCTAAGACCATCGAGAATTCTCCTACCAAGAGTACCCTCAATCTGGTAGCTAACGAAGATAATGCTATTCCTCGGATCATCTGCGAGATACCTGAAGTACTCCATAACAGGACCACCGGTTAGCATTCCGGAGGTAGCCATGATGATACAGGGTTCCTTCTGCTGAGCTATCTCAATTCTCTGACTAGGGGAAGTCACTGCTGTGAAGTACTCAGAGACGAAGGGATTCTCATCTCTGTAAATCTTCTTCTGCAACTCCTTACTGAGGTACTCCGGAAAAGCTGTATGTATTGCAGTTGCCTCTATGAGTAAACCCTCGATGAATACAGGTACTGCAGGCAGCTTACCACTCTTCATAGCTTCATCGAGAACCACCATTATTTCCTGAGCTCTACCAACACTGAGGACAGGTATGAGCACCTTACCACCACGTTCAAGGGTCCTCCTAACGATGTCGATAAATGTACGCTCAGTCTCCTCTCTAGATGGCATCTTATCCTCTCTACCACCGTACGTACTCTCCATTATGAGAACCTCAACTCTTGGAAATTGATAAGCAGCCTTATCTAGCAACCTTGTTTTACCGAACTTGAAGTCACTGGTGTACACTATGTTGCATAGGCCATTACCTATGTGTAGGTGGGCTATAGCTGATCCAAGTATGTGCCCAGCTGGATACAGCGTCAACTTAACGTCAGGTGCTACATCAGTTACCTCACCATACTCAAGAGGTATCACGTGAGCTAGTGCATCCTGTACATCCCTCTTACTGTATATCGGTACCTTACCCTCCTTCTCAGCAACCTCAACGTAGTCATTTAGTGCGAGTGCCATGAGGTAGAGAGTTGGTTGTGTACAGTAGACCGGTCCCTGATAACCATACTTGAAGAGGTACGGTAGAAAACCACAGTGATCTAGATGTGCATGCGTTATGACTATTGCATCTATTTTATCTAGATCGAACTCCTCAACATCTATGTACGGGTACTCCTCAGTATATCCAGGCTTTATACCACAGTCGAGGAGTATGTTACTCTCCTTCGTCTGAACAAGTATCATACTCCTACCAACTTCTTGAAAACCGCCAAGAGCAACAATCCTAACACGGTAATCCCTAAGCAACACTAGATCCCTATGAATTCTGTGCCCCAACCTCATCAACATGTCCTTCCTCTCATCAGCTCTAGAGTAGAGGAGTTCCCTAACCTGTCTCACGATCTTAGACTCAAAAGCAGCAGCTCTCAATACCTTCGGTCTCCAATTAGTTATCGAAGCAATTTGCTTCAGAATCTGTCCGCCCTTACCTATAACAGCACCGACTTTGAGGGCTTCAATAATGACCTCACCGGTGGTCTTATCAAAGAACATGTTAACAATACCTGCATCTGAAGGAACTAGCTCCCTAATGATCTTCTCGGCTTCCTTCTCACTCATTCTAAACCTTGGATCAGCTCTAACGACCAACCTCTTCTTGAAGTCCTTAGCTAACTTCCTAATAACCTCGTCATTCTCCATGAAGTAAGCTAGCTTTGTTGTGTAGATAGCTATGACAGGCCCCTCAAATTCAATACTAGTAACCTTGACATCGCTGGGTAGTGAATCAATTAAAGACTTATACAGCTGCTTAACTAATTCTTGCTTGCTAATCACAGTATTCACCTAGGAGTAGCTAAGCCTGTACTAGGAAGTAGCTCAAGGAATTCACGTAGTCGAGAAATTAAAACCTTTCATCTAGATTCAGGTACACCCTACCTACTCCTCTTTATTTTCCTAATGAACCCTTCAGTTTCAGAGTCACTCAACTCGACATACCCCTTATCGTAGCTTATGTAGGCAACATCAACACCCTCACCACTACCTGGATCCCTCCTCATAGCTGAGTACACAGCTCTAATAGCTAACTCAATAGCTTCCTTAATACTCATATCAGGACTATACTGATCCTCAAGAACACCAAGTGCGGTTGGCGAGCCAGAGCCAGTAGCTATGTAGTCTCTCTCCTCAGTTACAGTACCAAACCAATCAACAGTGTAGATCTGTGGCCCTATGTCATCTATACCAGCAATTATTATGTGACTGAGCAGTATGGATGGTCTAGCTGAGAACAGTAATAAAGAGGCGAGAGATGCAAGAGACTTAATTCTTATTGGTCTTCTATTCACTAGCCTATAGTACTTAGACTCAGCTGTTAACCTATCAAGTATCTTCTGTGTATCAGCTACAGCACCAGACATGGTAGCTGCTGCGTGGTCATCTATCTTCCAAATCTTCTTACCTTTCTTATGAGCTATGTAGAAACCACTGGTAACCCTTCTATCAGTAGCAAGGACAACACCTTCCTTACACTTGATACCCACTGTTGTAGTTCCAGTCTTCAGAATCCTATCTAGATCACGAACACGAATCAAGTTCAGCACCCAAGATGTGTGAGACATGTTAACCACTTAAAAGTGTATTGGAGTTATCTACAGCGTGAGAGTTAGGAGATTAATTACGCTTATCTCTGAAGAAGTTGCCGTAGAGGGGTACAGATTTAGGTTAACAGGTACAGTACCAAGTGAGTGCAGGAGCTGTAAGCTGTATAGAGTGTGTATCGGTAATCTGAAGCTAGGGATTGAGTACATGGTAGTTGCTGTCAGGAGAGTAAAGCACTACTGCCCACTACTAGGTAGCTACGTTAGAGTTGTTGAAGTTGAACCACAACCAATTGAGTTAGCTGTTGAAGATAGTATGGCAGTTCAAGACATTGTCTTTACCTACAGAGCGAAGGGGTGTAGAGATAGTTCATGCCCTGCGTACAGATTGTGTAACAATAGATTGATTGAAGGTACGAAGTTGAAGATAATTTCTGTGAGTAGTGAGAAATTTAGCTGTAGATACTACGGTCTAGTGAGGAAAGTCCTTTGCATACCAGTTGATTACCTACTCAGCTAAAGGCACCTTCTCAATAAATGTTATCTCAGTTACATCCTTGATGTACTTCTTGACATCCCTAATGAAGAGTCTGAGTACTGCACCTAAGTTATCCACGTTTACCGCTGTCCTAGGTAGCTCTATCGTTACCTTACTACCCTCAATCTTCACACCTATGTCCTCCCTCTTAAGTGAGGTAGCCCACCTATGTAGTAACTCCTTCAACTTCTCACTCAAGTCCTCAATCTTCTTGACAATCCTAACCCTAAACACCAAGGTCTTACCTGCTAGTGGATGGTTGAAGTCAAGTAGTACACGACCACCTGTAATAGCTCTCACAATAGCTTTCTGACCATCAATTTCAACAACCTCATTAATTCTCGGAGTTATGTTCCTACGTAGGAGTTCCCTCAGAGGAACAACCCTAACCTTATTTGGATCCCTAGGACCAAAGGCTTGTTCAGGAGGGACCTCAACAACTACTTCCTGACTGACATCAGCTCTCTTCAACGCCTCTTCAACTGGTTTAAGTAATGTACCCTCACCAAGTATAACTAACTTAGCACCATATTCCTCATCAGGACTATATATACCAGCCTTCTTAGCTTCTTCCTCACTCGTTGTATCAACCACCTTACCATCTTCCTTAGTAGTTACTGTGTACTCGATAAGTAGGAAGTCACCCTCACTAAACGGCACATTCCCACCTCCGACATCAGATGGGGACTGCTCTTCACCGATCTAAGCAGGTCAGTTTCATCATTCACGTACCCCTAATCCATTCAAGTATATAAGTTTACTCAGGTACTCTACTCAGGTCCTGAACCTGCTGTAGCTCCTGAAGAGACCTCGGGACCAGTGATTCCCGACCCAGCTTCGATGGCTGCTCTCTCCTCAGCTTCTCTAGCTCTCATCCTCAGCTTAACTAGGTGAGTTATGTAGCCAGCAACCCTATTTCTTAACTTCTTTGACCTTATATCAGTGAGTAACTGAACTAACCTCTTATTCGTCTCGAAATCTGTCGTGAACCTATCCGGATACAGCTCGAGAAGTTCCTTAGCTATGTTCTTAATTAACTTAGGCCTAACCTTACCCATGGAGACACCGAAACCAATGAGTAGTAACCCCCTAAAATACACTTACTCAACTAGTCCACAGCAAACAAACAGAAAGGTTTAAATAGAAGCGCTAGAGCACGTTCGTGGAGAATGAGATAAGGTGATTAGGTATGTCCGCCTCGCAACCACAACAAGCAACACTAGCTCAAATCGGTGGTGTACCAGTACTAATCTTAAAGGAAGGTACACAGAGAACGTTCGGTAGAGAAGCACTGAGAGTAAACATCATGGCAGCGAGAGCAGTAGCCGAAGTACTAAGAACGACACTAGGACCAAAGGGTATGGACAAGATGCTAATCGATAGCCTAGGCGACATAACGATAACCAATGACGGAGCAACGATCCTAGATGAGATGGATATCCAGCACCCAGCAGCAAAGCTACTAGTTGAGGTAGCTAAGGCACAGGACGATGAGGTTGGTGATGGTACAACAACAGCAGTAGTAATAGCTGGTGAACTACTGAAGGAAGCAGAGAACCTACTAGCAAAGAACATACACCCAACACTCATAATCCATGGATACAAGAGAGCACTAGAGAAATCGATTGAGATACTGAAGAAGATAGCTATACCAGTCAGCAGAGACGATACAGCAATGCTAAAGAAAGTAGCAATGACAGCAATGCACGGAAAGGCAATAGCAGGAGTTAGAGATTACTTCGCAGAACTAGCAGTAAATGCAGTTAGAGAGGTAGCAGAGCAGAGAGGTGATAGGTGGTTCGTAGATCTAGACAACATACAGATAATAAAGAAGCACGGTGGAAGCCTACTAGATAGCAAGCTAGTTAATGGAGTCATAATCGACAAGGAGGTTGTTCATCCTCAGATGCCTAAGAGGGTTGAGAAGGCTAAGATAGCTCTACTAGATTGCCCACTAGAAGTAGAGAAGACCGAGATCGATGCAGAGATCAGAATCACGAGTCCAGATCAGATGAAGGCATTCCTAGATGAGGAGGAGAGAATACTGAGGCAGATGGTCGAGAAGATAGCTAGCGTAGGTGCGAACGTAGTCTTCACGACAAAGGGCATCGATGATCTAGCTCAGCACTTCCTAGCAAAGAAAGGCATACTAGCAGCTAGAAGAGTGAAGAAGAGTGACATCGAGAAACTAGCTAGAGCAACAGGAGCAAGAATCGTAACGAGAATCGAGGACCTATCTGAGGCAGATCTAGGCTACGCAGAGCTAGTTGAGGAGAGAAAGGTTGGCGATGAGAAGATGATATTTGTTGAAGGGTGTAAGAACCCAAGATCAGTAGCAATCCTGATAAGAGGCGGTCTAGAAAAGCTAGTTGACGAGGCGGAGAGGAACCTCGAGGATGGTCTAAGCGTAGTAGCTGACGTAGTTGAGGAGCCATACATAGTACCAGGTGGTGGTGCACCAGAAGTAGAGATAGCTAAGGCATTGAGACAGTACGCAACACAGGTAGGTGGTAGAGAACAGCTAGCAATAGAGGCATTCGCCAACGCAGTCGAGGTAATACCAAGAGCACTAGCAGAGAACGCAGGACTAGACCCAGTAGACATCCTAGTAGAGCTAAGAGCAGCACACGAGAAACCAGATGGATGGAAGTACGGTGTGGATGTCTTCACAGGTAAGGTAGCAGACATGGTAGCATTAGGCGTAGTAGAGCCACTAGTAGTCAAGATAGAGGCATTAAAGGCAGCAGTTGAAGCAGCCTCAATGATACTGAGAATCGACGACATAATTGCAGCATCAAAACTAGAAGAGAAAGGAAAGGAGAAGAAAGAAGAGGAGAAATAACAACTTAAGCTCTACTTAACTAAGTTTTCCTCCTAACCTTCTCAAGAACTTTAAAGATTTTTGAAATATTTTCTTTCCCACTTTGCTACGAGTAACATAAATCTTTAGAACATTTTAATTCATCTCCTCAGTAACTACTAACTTAGGTGTTGAAATGGAAATTATCAAGAATCTGTATGAAGCACTTCAACGAATCAAGGGGGTAAAGCCAAGGTTTGTAATAGCTTTTATAGGTGATGAGCCACTAGCAATATACCCAGAGAGTGAGGAGGTAGATCCAAGACTATGTGCATTGGTCTACAGCAGCTACGTAGGACTCGAAGCAACAGTAAAGGACATAGCTACAGTAGAGAGCGTAGGTAGTGGCGAAAATCCACCAATGTTGGAGGAGGTCATGGTGACACTATCTCGAGGAAGCTCAGAAATGTACCTCTGCATATACGGTTCAAAGACTAGTCTAGGGCTGCACGTACTACTCGGTGTACTAGTTGAGGGCAATCTACACACAGTACACAAGGCCATGATAAGGACAATAGCTAGAAACTACATGGTTAAGCTAGTGAACTACGTAGAGACTGAGTACGTAACTAAGTAAACTTACTCAACTCAGCACACTTCCTAATGAAATCATCAACCCCACGTCTGTACAGTGCACTTGTCTCAACGTACTCCTGAATACCTAATCTCTTAGCAATCTCAGCACCTGGAAGAGCATTAGGTAGATCCTGCTTATTAGCAACAAGGAGAAGAACCTTGAACCTCACCTTCTCACTAACCTCTTTCAAAATCTTCTTACTGGCCTCAATACTTCTCTCATCACCTGAATCCACGACAAGAGCTACGACATCAACCTCCTTAGCACTAGTACTCAAGACTATGAGTCTCTGATGCCTAAACCTCTCATGACCAGGCGTACCAATGAACTTAATCTTCAAAAACCTATCTGGCTCACCACTAGCTTCAGGAGGTACATAGCTAGTGTACCTACCTGTCTTAAGGTCGTAGATGATGATCCCTACATCCATGAATATCGTTGCACCACTAGGCGCATTAACACTCTTAGCCCTCTCATCAATAGCGTGAATTAACGTAGTCTTACCAGCACCTGTAGGACCAGTGACCAATACCTTAACCTCCTTCAACCTAGTGAAGAACTTGATAGCACCAGCGAACTTTCTCACCTATATACCCTCAGAATACCTTTATCGATCAACTGTAGTAAATAGTTAACGAATTCCCTCCTAGGAATAGCTATCACAACCTCAAAGAACTTCCTAGGTAAAGTAACGAGAACCTTCTCCCACTCCTCAAGGAATTGAGGGACAGTAGCAGCGAGAACCAACCTCACGTACGTGATGGGATCTCTCTTAGCCTCCTCCTCAGCAAAGTCAAGAACATACGTACTGTACTTAATTGCTCTAGAATCGAAATCCCCATCGAGGTACTCAATAGGTACAAGGTGTTCACTACATAGCTCACCCTCCTCATACAGCTTCCTCAACACCTTAAGGTACTCAAATACGCTATCCCTGGAAAACGGTATGTCATCCCTCCAAATAGCTAGAGCTAAGTCATCACCGAGGTAGAGAGCAAACTTCCTACCACCCAACTCAACGAGACAATACCTCTCAGAGCTAAGAGCAGCTATACTGAGACAGTTAGTAAATATGACCTGAGTCAACGTAGCCTCTCTCTCAAGCTCAAGCTCATCAACTATACTAGAGCTAAAGAAAGCTACCAAGTCCGTAGTCTCAACATCACCACGAGGGACGTGAAAGAGCGCAACAACCAAGGAAACTTCACCTACCTCAAGAACTGGTGTCACACTAGGAAATAAAAGCTAAACTGAAGTACCGAAACTGTAGTGATACATCTTACCTAGGAACAACACCTCACCAGAAACACCAACACCACCACCACGCTTACCAGCACAGAAACTAAGCGATGAGTGAGACATCAAGTTACACAAAACCTTCCTCTCAACACGAAATACCTCACCAACCCCCCTAAACTCATACTCCGAAACACAACCACAGAACTCAGTAAACAACTCAAGAAGAAGCTCAAGAACAGTAACCCTACCCCTCGAGTACAGGGAACAGAGATTAAACCACCGCCCCCCACTACACAACAACTTAAACACACAACCAATGAAGTTAAGCCTAACATCATGAGGTAACCAATGCAGAAAACTAGACGAAACAACACAATCAAACCTACCACACCAATCACGAGCATGAACAAAATCACTCAACTCACCAAAACCACACACCTCATACTCAATAGAGGAGAGGTAGCTCTCAGGAACACCAAACTCACCACACCACCTCTCAACAACACCCCACCACTCACCACAAAGCTTCTCACTAGGGAGAACAGCAACATACCTAAACCTACCAACACCAGCACCACGAAGCATACGAAGAACAGCAACAGTAGCATCACCGTACGGAACACCAACAAACTCAACAACAGCAACCCCATCCCTAGGCTTAAAACCAAGGTAAGACAGCAAGGACTCCCTAGTGTAGAACATAGCAGGACACGCATGAAGCACGTTAAACACCATGAGGTAGAAACTCCTATCGAGAAGAGCACTAACCCTATCCTCACTCGACCTCAACCTATCGACAAGACGCCTAACAAGAAAATCAACAGCAAGAGCAAAGTGAGGAGAGAACTCCCTGAGATCCCCAGAACTAGGAGGTTCAACACCCCTAACAACCAACCTACCACCAACCCACCTAAACACACCAGCAACCTCAAGAGCCTCAACAACCCTATACAGAAGATCACGATCAAGACCAAGCCTCCTAGCAACCTCAGAAACCGAGACACCAGACTCAAGAAGAGAAACAACACCAACCTCCCTAAGAACATCAACCAACCTACAAACTAAGTAAGAATCAAGAACACGACAAAACACATGACACCTCCGACCACCAAAAAGACCAATAGGCACAGCAAACCCCAACAAAACAAATAGCAAATCCAGTACTTTAACATTACACCATAACACAGACACAACACAGATCAGAGCTGCAGACCCACATCACCAATCAGCAACAGAAACCACATCACCACAAAACAACCCACAGAACCAAAATAAAAACACAACCCAACAAAGAGAAAACCATAAATTAACCCAAACAAAACCACAAACACGAGAAACAGGGCCCGTAGCTCAGCCAGGCAGAGCGTCGGACCGCCCCGCTCGCCCCTGTTACAGGAATTGTTTGGGCGGGCGGGGTGGGACGAAGCTCCAGATGCTAGAACTCGGGTCTAAGGACCGATGACTGGGAGAGACCCGAAGGTCGGGGGTTCAAATCCCCCCGGGCCCATCATTTACTCATTCTAAGAGTGCCAATTTCAGTAGAGTTTACACATGTTTTCTTGAGTTCTCTTAATATATTCCTGTCTCTTCTTGTGTGTGGGGGTTTGTTGTGCCTCGTTATGCTATTGTCTTGCCTATCAAAGACATTAAGCCTGTTACTGTTAGTTTTGTTGCTGAAGTTCCCTTCATGGTTTCCTGTAGTATTGAGGTTCCTAGAGAGGTCATTGAGAAGTTGATCAAGGAGGAAGTACCTGAAGGATACCCGGTACATGCATACGCTCTTCCTCTAGAATATGTCAAAGATCTTGAAGCTAAAGGTGAAAACACATTATTCTATGGAGTGCCTTTAGCTGCTTGGTATGAATTTAGTAAGGATCTCAAGCTCCATATCGATGAGTTTACATGGGAGATGATATATCACGGCTGTAAGGAGTACCTCAAGGACTTGAGGAAAGGAGATCCCATTCAGCTCAGAATAGTACTTCACACTGGTCTATTCATATCGTACACAGATGAGGAAGATGAGAAGAAAAGGTAAGGTCGTTAAAGGGGAAGGTGCTTAATCCTGTAACTCAATGATCTCGTACTGTAGCAGCGATCTGTATAAGTACTCTGTACCAAGTATCTCCACCCTATCAGTCATCACTATCGCCATAACGACTACGTGATCTACACTGTAATCTCGTGCATGTCGCTTAGCTTCCTCTACACTCAAGTCAATGAGTTTCTTCAAAGTCTTCATTGCTTCCTCAGCTACTTCAAACCTAGTCTTGACCTCTGCAATAGCTCTTACAGTACCACTAGCCTTGTCTAGTATTAGGAAATCTGGTTTTCCTGGCTTACCTACCGAGACTACTCTGTAATCAGCTAGACCTAGTGCTCTTGCTATGTATTGCTTCACCGCTTTATACTCAAGTAACTTAAGAGCTATCTGCTCTCCAATATATCCCCGTGCTACAGTACTTAACGTTAGGTACTCATTCACCAGCTTCGGCTTTACGTAGAGCTTAATTCCCTTCTCGACCTTCTCAATCACTATGTACTTCTCAATGTTTTCTAGCTCTAGTTTTGTTTCGTGTACCTTGAGCTTTGTTTCGTTTAGTAGGTACGTTACCTCTCCTACCTTTACGTAGTTTCCAATTACTGTTATTGCTTTTGTGGAGTCCTTGGTCTCTAGGTAGGTCTCTAGTACTTGGTTGCAGGTTGTTGGTTATATCCTGGGTACTTGAGTGCTAGGTATGTTGTGGATATTGCTAGTCCTATTACTAGTGCTCCGAGGAGTTTTCTTAGTGCCCTATCGTCTATGAGGTACCTACCTAAGAAGAGCCATAGTAGGATTGTTGCTAGTGGTAGTGGTGCTTTGACTACTATTCCGATGATTGCTGATGCTATTGTCAGTAAGATCAGGATTAATCTAATGAGTTTGGTAATTAGCTTCAACTACGTCCCGTGAGTTTTGTGTACTAAATTCGTTATGGGGTATTCGTGGTAGTACGTAGTTACTTATGTATGGATTATGTGTTCTCTATGTGTGCTCTACTTGATCTAGCTAAATACCATCTTGAGTAGGATGCCTATGACAGCTACTAGTATCGGTACGTTAAACGCTATGAATATCTTCACTAGTAATGCTAGCTGTCTCTCAATACCAGTTAACCTCTCCTTAATTGCTGTTACCTCCTTCCATAGTGCTCTTACCTCACTCCATAGCTTATCTACCTCTGCTCTTAACTTACTTAATTCACTTCTGAACTCATTTCTCAACTTCTCCATTTCGCTCCAGAATTCTCTTCTTAGCTTCTCATTTCCTTCTCGAAATTCACTTCTAAATTTCTCAAGGTCTAATCTCGTAGCTTCTCTCAACTTCTCGATATCTGACTTAAGAGCTACTTCCCTGAGAACAGCATTAATGATAGCTAACCTAATCTCAGGTTCAGCGATGAGGAGTTCAGCTAACCTTCTTCTCGCTCTAACATCCTTCTCAAATAGCTCGACAATTTGCTCTGCTGTTATACTCACCTCACTCATCACCTACATTAATCGCCTACTTCTCCAGTATTTAGCTCTACTCCATGACTGTAGCTACACTCTAAATCCTCGAAACTACACTAAACCTACCTCTTCTTCGCTACTACGATTAATCTAGGACTTGTTGCCCTGTACTCACTCATCCTGTAGTCACCATACAGCTTCTCAACCTCGAGATCGTACCTACTGAGTAGATCGATCAGTTCCTTAGGCATGTACACTCTAATCGATGATCCTCTTACAGCAACTACCTTACCTGTCTCCTTATCTATGAACATCCTCTTCATTAGGTACCTAGCTGAGACTAGGTCTAACCTACCCTTCCTCTAGAACCCTGTAGGTAGTAGCTAGCTACGAAGAGTGGTACAGGATTTAACTGATCTATCAGCAACTTCCACCTCTCTTCAGTAGGTTTGCTACGTTCTCAATAATTACCTCATTCTCCTCATCTGTGAAGTATCCAAATGTTGTGAAGAATGTATACACTGCATCGAAGTGCTGTCTAAGTCTTGTCTAATCAAGTCGAGTAGGTTCTGTACCTGGTACTCACGTTCTCTCTCAAGTGCTTTAGCTAGTAAGTACTTACTTAGGTCAAGACCAACTACTCCACAACCCATCTTAGCTAGGTACGTTACGTGTCTACCGTAGCCACAACCTAGGTCGAGTACTCTCGACTCTGATCTCAGCTCTAGTGCCTTAGCTATGATCTCTGCTTCCTGTCGATTCCTGTCTTCAGGTTCATGTAGTCTGTAGGTTTCGTGCACAGTTCATCAGGAGAAGTCTAGAAACTACTCGCTGGTATCTCGTACCTCGTCACCATAAAGGTACTCAATTACTCGTATCTTAAGGCTTCTGCTGGTCTCAATCTAGCTGCTCTCCAAGCTGGGTACACCGACGCCACTAGTGCTGATGCTATTGCTAGTACTGTGGCTAGCGCTATGTACTCAGGTGTGAACACTGGCTTGAATACTAATCCTGGCCCCCTCGCTCTATGTGGTGCTCCTGGTACTGATACATAGCTAGATAGTATAGCATTTAGCATGTACGCACATGCTGCTCCAAGTGGTATTCCAACCGCAGCACCTAACATACCGAGTATTAGTGCCTGAACTACGTATATGAGTAGTACTGCTGTATCTGTCATCCCTATTGCCTTCAACGTACCTATCAACCTAGTTCTCTCGAGAACTGATATAGTCATCACGTTTGCTGTACCAAAGGACGCTGCTATGAATGCTGTTACCGCTGCGCTCAGCCCAAATACAGTAATTGCAGTTAGTACACTAGTTACCTGAGTTGCTATGAATTTCAGCGATATTACCTGTACATTCCTACCGTAGAGGATCTTTATCATCTCCGTAACCTCATCTACGTGGTCAGTACTATCTACCTTCACTATGATTAGATCGTATACGGGTCTCCGCCTTAGTGAGAGGAGGTACTTTAGTGGTACGAAGATACTGTCATCAGGTGATATGAAGGGTGCTGCACCGTACGTACTCAGTATACCGATAACTGTTAGCGGTATTGTGTGTGACCCTTTCCTAGCTATTAAGCTCTGTGCTACAGCTATTCTCTTCTCACCTGTAGTTACGTCAAAGGCTATGTTGTACCCAACTAAGGCGGCGGGTATAGGTGCATCTACGTACGTGCTACCCTCAACTAGCTTAACCTCACCAAGTACAGAACCTAACTTATCTGAGTCTATCCCTACAATTGTGGTAGATATGGTGTCAGAACCTACAACAACTGTGATACGCTCAATTATGATGGGAATTACCTCCTTTACGTGCTCTATAGTACGTAGCTTAGCAACATCAATACTTGTGAGGAAGTACCTAGGGGTAGGTCGAATGAGGATTGTTGTCGGCCCTAACTTCTCAAGAATTGAGAGCACGTTAACTTTCAAACCCTCAACCTGAGCAGCAACAGCTACAACAGCTACAACACCTATCGAGATAGCTAAAACTATGAGAGCTGACCTAAGTTTTCTCTCGCTTAATTGCTTCCAGGATATGTACGCAACATCGCTAAGTCTCATTTCCTTCTCCTCCTAAGTAGGAGTAAGTACAGTAATGCGAGAAGTACTACAGCAACCACTATGGATACTCCAACCATCAGTGGAGTTTGTGGGGTAGGTGATGATCTAGCTTCTTTACCTACACTGTGTTGTGTGTGCTGTGGTGCTATAGATACTTTGATTGGTATGGTAATTGTCGTATTGTGCTCCATCCTGAGATTATCCATGTACGTAACTACTAGAGGTAACGTAGCTACCCCTCCTCTGGGCATCTTCTCTATCATGAAGCTTATTGTGAATGTAGTTGGGGTATTTACCTGCACATTACCTATGAAGGTAGACCTAGTTAGTGGTCTTACGTACTCTGTCTCAACTGGGATTATGTAGGTTGCGGTAGCTGTCGTAGTACCTACATTGACTAACGTTATAGTTACAGAACCAGGTTTACCAACTGAAACTACCTCAGGCATCTGAACAATATCGACAACCTTAAACTCAACTAAACCCACCAAAATGAAGGCTATGGACTCACTATGTGTACCAACAATACCTAACTCCTCATCCAGGTACCTCACAGTAACGTGTAGGTAACCTACCTGAACACCTGTTGATGGTACGTAGATTTTCACGAGAATTCTCCTACATTCACCACCACGTAGATTATCAAATATGTGAACTTGCTTGGTAAGTAGCTGTAGAGGTGAAGTTGCTGATATGGTGACTTGAACACACTTTAGCAATCGAGAACCAATGTTCTCTACAGTCAATACTACGGCGTTCTCCTTACCCATGTATAGTCTAGTGGCATTTACAGAGATACGTAGTGGGGATGTGTAGTGAATTGGCTTAACAGAAATAGCTACAACTCTACTCGATGTCATGAGATTACCTAGAACATCTCTGTAGCGAATAAGTAGGTTTAGACACAATGTGCCCCTTCTCTCCTGTCCCATAGCAACAACAGGTACTCTAACTACCTTCTCCTCACCAGGCTCCAGGATACCGATAGCGAATTCAGTACATCCAATACATGAGCCACCTACTGACGATGATACAGTAACCTCAACACCATAAGCTGGCGCCGTACCTACGTTCCTTACAATTAAGGTCACGTTCTCAACCCTGTATGGAGTAATCTCTTCTGTAGCTGAAATTACATCCACGATAGCTCTACCATAGAGTGGAATAGCGACACCAAGTACATGGGTGCTCTCACCAGTTCTCGTATAGCATTTCAGCACCAACGTACCGTAGTACGTACCAGGCTTAACACCACTACCCACTAAGATATTGAACTTCAAACTGAAGATAGAGCCAAGTGATATAGGTACCGAGTAGTAGCTGATAGCTGTGTCATTACCATCAACGGAGGAGAAGCCACTAGGTAACCTCAACTCAGCAACAATAGAGTGTATGAGAGAATAACCAACATTCCTAAGAACAACCTCGAGAACCCCTGAATCACCAGGACCAACACAACTCAACCACCTAACACAAACAACATCAATAGGGTACTTTGGAGTTTTCTCCCTAATCTTCTTAGGTATCTTCTTCACGTACTGATCCAGACAAAGAATTGACGTAGTGAAAACGGTTAAGAGAACCAGTAGCAGAATAGAGATCACCAAAGTGATTTTACCCCAACGCACCATCCTCACCTCCTAACAACTTCAATACCAATAACCTTACCATCACGAAGCTTAATCACCCTATCACAGAACCTAATTAGCTCAAGGTTGTGAGTAACCATGACAATGGTCTTACCGAGATCATCACACAACCTCCTAAACAACGAAACAACAATCTCAGTATTCTTAACATCGAGATTACCAGTAGGCTCATCAGCGAGAATAATGGGGGGATCATTCATGAGGGCTCTAGCAATAGCAACTCTCTGTTGCTCACCAGAAGACAATTCAGTAGCTCTCTTATGAGCCTTATCACCAAGACCAACGATCTCAAGAAGCTTGAGAGCACGTTCCCTCCTAATACGTCTAGGTACACCGGCAATAGCAGCAGGTAACTCGACATTCTCAACAACAGAGAGGTAAGGAACTAGGTTAAAGGTCTGAAATACAAAACCAATAGTCCTATTCCTAAACACACTCAACTCCTTAGAGCTAAGTCTAGGAACCTCAACACCAGCAACGTAAACAGTACCCTTCGTAGGCTTATCAAGACCACCAATGATATTCAGGAGAGTAGTCTTACCAGAACCGGAAGGGCCAACAACAGCAACAAACTCACCCTCATCAACCGAGAAACTAACACCCTTAAGAGCAGGGTACTCAAAGCGACCAGATCTATAGATCTTCCAAACATCCTCAACCACTATAATGGGCATAGAGACCGAAGTTAGTCAAGACTCGTGAGGAATTATAAGTTTTGCGAACCTCAGGTACATACACGTAACACAAAACCAGTATGTGCAATACACCACAGGTAAACTATTTAAATTGTAGTACAGAATTCTGATGCAGACGTAGTACAGAGGTGATAAGTATCAGTACTACAGTATCCTTCCGTATACCTAGGGAGCTAAAGAGGAGAATGGACGCTCTAAGCAATGTAGTTAACTGGAGCGAGGAAGTTAGGAAGTTCTTGGAGAGACGTGTTAAGGAGTTAGAGCAGCTTAAAGCTATTGAAGAACTCGAGAACTTGATCAAGAGGCTACCGAAGTTACCGAAGGGTACTGCTACCAGATACGTGAGGGTGGATCGTGATAGTTATTGATGCATCAGCACTAGTTAAGTACATCCTACACGAAGAGCATTGGGAAGACATCAGCAAATTCATTAGAGAGAAGAGACCTCTCTACTCAGTTGATCACATAGCTAAGGAAGTTGGTAATGCACTGTGGAAACACTACATTCGTGGCATTGTGAATAGAGGTATCGTACTCAAGTTGATGAAGTCCTTCATGAAGCTAGTTCAGACCGAGGTAATAATCCTGGAACCTGAGTACAAGTACCTGTACACAGCACTTGAGATAGCTATCGAGCATAAACTTCCCCTCTACGACACACTGTACATAGCTCAAGCAAAGCACTACGGTGAACTACTTACAAGTGATAAAGAGCAGGCAGAAGTAGCTAAGGGACTAGGAATTGAGGTCTACCTCGTAACGTAGCATACATTTAATCAAATACATAAACAATAACATTGCTGAGAGGTGTATTGCTCAATAGATAGTTGAATCACACAAATGAAATGATGGGGAAACCTTAAAATCACACCTAAGACTTGTGAGAACTCGGTGAACTTACGTGAGAGAAGTACTCGAGATGTGGAAGTACTCGAGGATGATTGCTAGCTTCGTCCTAGCTGCTGCAGTCTACGCAGTAGTTCTCTGGGTCTTCGCACCACTGTGGATAATACCAGGTGTAACAGGTATCAGAATAGCAAACATACTGCCACCAGTCTTCAGCCTGCTCTTTGGACCAGCAGCTGCTTGGGGTATAGCCGTTGGTAACCTCATAGGTTACGATATTCTTGGTGGAGCACTTACCATAGGTAGCATAGGTGGCTTCATAGGTAACTTCCTACTTGGCTACATGCCGTACAAGATATGGCACAGAATGTTCAGAGAACCACCACACTGCAGAACACTATCTAGCGTACTGAAGTTTGAGTTCGTAACGCTAATTCACGCAGCAGTATGCGCACACGTGATATCACTTTGGTGTGAAGCAGTTGGGTTCGTGCCATACACACCGCTAGCCTTCATAATATTCACGAACGACTTCTTAGCACCAGCCATAGCAGGTCCAATACTCATGGCACTGCTCTACGATAGAGTTAGGAGAGCAGGGTGGCTCTGGACTGACGTCATGAAGGGCTACGAGTACTTACCAACAACGGTGAAGAAGAGGTGGGTCATCGGCACAATACTCGTAACCATAGGCTCAGTCATCGGTCTCGTAGCAACGATAGGTGTTGGTCTAGGACTAGGACAGCCACTATTCTTTGGACCTGGACTAAAGTTCATCGGTACACCACTGGTAGCAACAGGTCTAGTATTCCTCATCATATGGATCATAGGCGTTGCACTTCTCGAGTAAGGTGAAGTACTTTTCACTAACCTCACTACCTTTTTCTCCCCCACAAGCTCTGATTAACTACGTGAAGTAGCTATGTCAACACTCATAGAGCTAGATGATGTCTGGGTCAGGTACAGAATGGCTAGAGATTACGCACTTAGAGGTATATCGCTCAAGATTAGAGAAGGTGATGTAGTCGGTATCATAGGACCTACAGGAGCAGGTAAGTCAACACTCGCTAAGGTCATGTGCGGTATAGTACCCAACCTAGAGCCCTGTGATGAATTTCGAGGCTACGTATCGGTCTGTGGCCTAGATACGAGAGAAGTCCCCGTAGGCATAATCTGCAGGAGGTGCGCAATGGTGTTTCAAGACTACGAAGCACAGCTCTTCAGGACATCTGTCGAGCTTGAGGTAGCCTTCGGGCCTGAGAACCTAGGACTTGAACCAAGTGAAATCGAGAGGAGGGTTAAGTGGGCTCTAGAGCTAACAGGTCTAGTAGGTCTCGAACGCAGGTACACCTACGCCTTAAGTGGTGGACAGAAGCAGAGACTCGCAATAGCATCAGTACTCAGCCTCCAACCAGATGTCCTGGTACTAGATGAAGCAACCAGCGACCTAGATCCGAGAGGTAAGCTAGAGCTATTTCAGGTGATCAAGAAGTTAATTGAAGCAAGAATAATTAAGGCAGCTGTGATAATAGACCATCACCTCGATAAGCTAGCACAGCTAGCAAATAGAATAGTGGTTCTCAAAAATGGTGAGGTAATAGATGAGGGAACCCCAAGAGAAGTACTGACCAAGGTAGAGCTACTGAAATCACTTAAGTTAGAACCACCTCAAGTAACTGAACTCTTTCACAGACTAGGTCACACAAGAGATAAGCTACCACTCACCATAGATGAAGCTCTAGAGCATACCAAGAACCTCAGAGCTAGAAAACCAGAGAGGACAGAGGTGTCTAAAGTAGATAAGGTACTATCCCTAAGAGATATCTGGTTCTACTACGTACCAAGCGAATGGGTTCTCAAGGGAATCAACCTAGATGTGTACAGAGGTGAGTGCCTAGGCATAATAGGTCAAAACGGTAGCGGTAAGACCACACTAGCAAACATCATAATGGGCATACTGAAGCCAATTAAGGGTAGAGTAACCCTACTAGATCAAGACGTAACAGAGAAAGGACCAACAGCAAGAATCGGTATAATAGGTTACGTACTACAGAACCCTGACTACCAAATATTCAACAGAACAGTATACGAAGAACTCGCATTCGCACCAAAGCACATGAACTTACCACCAGACGAAGTCGATAGGAGGGTCAAGCACGTAGCTAAGCTCGTCGGTATAGAGCACTTACTAGATGAAGACCCATTCTTCCTCAGTAAAGCAGATAGACAGAGAGTAGCAGTAGCATCAGTACTCACAATGTACCCAAAGATCTTACTACTCGACGAACCAACAACAGGATTAACACCAGGAGAAACTAGAGACCTCATGGACTTAGTAATGAAGTTAAATAGAGAACTAGGAATGACAGTCATAGTCATCACACACGACATGAACGTAGTTGCTAGGTACTGCACAAGAGTAGTACTCATGAAGAGTGGAGAAATAGTAATCGACACAGACACCAGAACACTATTCAAAAACATCGAATTACTGAGACAAAACTACATAGAACCACCACAGATCATAGAGTACACGGTAAGAGCACTCGGAGAACCATACCTAACAGTTGACGAACTCATACAGCACCTAGAGAGGTGAAGTAATGAAGTTCGTACTGTACGTAGATGCCAACTCACCAATACACAGACTAGACCCAAGAACAAAACTCTACTGGGTACTCTGCGTCTTCATATGGTCAATGACCTTCAACCACCCACTCTACACAGCAGCAATACTAGGAATCGTACTAGCAACACTACTGATGAGCAGAGCAATTAAAGGAGTGAAATTCGCAACAATACCACTGACAATACTCATAGCAATGTGCATCGTACTGTGGCCACTCTTCAGAAGAGAAGGAACAACCGTACTACTCTCCCTAGGACCACTAAACATATACTACGAATCACTACTCTACGCAGTAGCTGTTGGATTTAGACTAACAGCAATGGTCCTAGCAGGACTCACACTACTCGTAACAACCAGAATAGAGGAACTAGAAGCAGCACTAGTCAAGCTCAAGCTACCCTACCCAATAGCATTTGGAGTATCAGCAGTATTCAGATTCATACCAACACTCATGGGAGATGCACACATGGTAATAGCAGCACAGAGAGCAAGAGGAGTAGACCCCTTGAGAGGTAGCTTAGTAACCAAGATCAAGAACTCAGCATTGATAGTAGCGCCGATATTCATGACATCAATGAGAAGACTATCAACACTACCACTAGCAATGGAATCAAGAGGATACACACCAACAGCAAAGAGAACATACCTCATACAACTCAAGATGAGACCAGTAGACTACATCTACATAGCACTCTCCACAGCACTAACAGCAACCTTCATCTACATGAGACTAAACGGAATAGGAGTCATATACCCACACTACATCTAAGAAAACACAAACAAACTCAAAACCTCCTCAACAACACACTCAATCCACTACCAACTCCCCCTTCCCAAAAGACAACACATAGATAGATACCCCAACTACGTAGAGTATAGTGAACACGATAACCTACATAGAGCTACCACACACATAACACATGTATAGAGAAGCGACGAAACAATAGAACTGTACACTGTATACACGTTAAACACCTCAAACCACAGTTCAAGACAGGCTGCAATGTAGAGTATACGTAGTTAAATAATTTGAACTAATCAAATGTATATAAACCATTCACTCAATATAAAGACCACAGAGGTTGGGAATATGAGGAGAAGTAGGAAAGGTATGACCGCAATACAAGCAATTGTAATCGCAGTAGTAGCAATCGTAATTGCAGGAGTAGCAGCATTCGTAATCTGGAGAATGACAGCAGCTGCAGCAGCGCAATTCAAGCCAGAGGTACTGGAGAGCAAGGCAGTATATGATGAAAGTGATGGATCACAGGCAATCTATATTGTGCTTAGAAATGGAGGTACGAAACGCGTAAGGCTCATAGCGGTTGATGTTGTGACATCTGGTGGTAAGAAAACTGCCCCACCATCTGGTGGAGCTGCAGCAATAGAACCGGGATTAACGTATGTGATAAAGATAAATCCTGCTTCACTGGGCATTGCAATGACACCAGCAGAAACAGTAACTGTTAACTTAAGGTTTGATGACGGCACAACAGTACCAGTTAGTATAGAGAGCGAAAGTGGTTCTATAAGCGATACCGAATCGTACATAGCTTCGGCCTTCTACGGTCAGGACAGTATACCTACCAATTACCTAATTATAGTGGGTGGGACAACTGGTGTATAGTATTATATAGTGGGGTAACAAACTTGCTCCGTAGTAGTGTTTTTTTCAAAGTTCATCAATTTATATCTAACTTCCTAAACTCACATCCTGAAGTTAGCAGTAAACTTAATGATCTATTGCTTAGGGCTGGTATTCACATTCCTGCCGATGTCTATGTGTCCAATGCAGTTATTTCTTCAATGCTCACGTTCCTTGGATCTATGGCCCTTAGTATATTGCTTCTTACACTAATGAACTTACCTCCTAGCTTCACTATACTGTTCATATTTCCGGTACCTGTAATAACTTTCCTTTTCTTCCTATTCGTTATTCCACTTGTGAAAGCTAGTTCCATTAGGTCGAGACTTGATGTTGAGCTTCCTTTCTTTACTGCTTTTCTTTCTATGGTTGTTGCTAGTGGTGTTTCTATTGCTAGGGGTATTCACTATGTTGTTAAGAGACCTATCTTTGCTGAAACGAGTAGGTTCCTTAGGCAAATCTACATTAGGTTTATGTTCTATGGTAGGTCTGTTTTTGATGCTATTACTGAGGTTTGTAGGTTTATTCCTCATGAGAGGTTGAGGGCTATACTGAGTGGTTATGTTACGACTGTTCTCACGGGTGGTGATGTTGTTCACTACATGGATCTCGTGACTAGGGATGTCATTAACTATAGATCGGCTACTGTTCGTTCAACGGTTAGCTTCGTTATTAACTTCATTACTGGTTTGACTGTTGGTGTTTTGATGATAATTGTCATGCTTGAGATTGTTGCTTATCTACCTGTCTTGGGTGTTGGTATTCAGGTTCTATCTCCTGAGGAGCTTGATGTGGTTTTCATGCTTCTCATGTTCTCTCCACTTCTCTTCATTGTCTTTGGGGCAACTACTCGTGGTATATACTCTGGATCCATGAAGTATAGGGGGAGGCACTTCGTGTATGTAGCTGCGTTGTTTGGTATTGGTTGTCTCTGTGGTCTTGCTCTCTACCACTTACTACCTAGTGAGGTCGCTATTCAGCTTGGTTCTGTGTCTTCTGTTGTTAAGAAGGATCTATCTGTTCTCGTTATGTTGGTTATTCTCTGTGGTTGTCTTGCTGCTGGTGCTTGGTATGATCGTATTTATCGTGAGAGGATTAGTCTTGAGCGTGGTTTTGTAAGGTTTCTCGTGGATCTTGCTGAAGCTAGGAAGACTGGTCTCTCTGTTGAGAGGTGTTTTGAGTTGCTTGCTGAGAGGGATTACGGTGCTTTTACGAAGATTCTTCGTGATGCTGCTAGGCAGCTTAGGTTGGGTGTTTGGATTGGTAGGATAGTGGATATGGTTGTGTCTAGGAGTACGTCGACTCTCGTGGATACCTACATGAGGTTGCTCATGTCTAGTATTGAGTTTGGTGGTGGTCATGTTAAGTCTCTTGAGTCGTTAGCTACCTTCGCAACTACTATGATGGGTATTGAGGATGAAGCTCGTAGGTCAGCTAAGCAGATTCTCATTATTGCGCTTATGGCTGTTGTCACCCTGCTCATTACTGTGATCTTCATGAATATCCTGTCTGTTGGTACTATTCAGTTCGTATCGTCTCCTGTCGCTGCTGGTGCTGGTGGTTACACATTTTCTGTCTCTAAGGAGCATCTAGCTATGTTGTCTGAGTTGAATTCACGTATCATCCTATTCGTCATACTGTGTTCAATTGCTCTCGGTTTCTTAGCTGGTAGGGTGTGTTACGGTGATGTTCTTCAGTCCTTTAGGGCTATTGCTCTGTTGTCTGCTGTCTCGCTTGTGCTGTATGTATTCTCTCCTGTTGTTCAGAGTATTGTGCTTGGTATTGGTGGTTGAGAATGAGTATGGATGTTAGGTTTTTCTCGAGTTTTCAGGAAGCTTTGGAATTCTTTGAGCGTGAGCGTGAGAGGTTACGGTCTAGGCTTGAGGAGCTTAGGGTTGTTGTTAAGGAGTTTGAGGAGCTTCGTAGTAATCCAATCTATGAGGAGGTTGAGGAGCGTGTTCAGGAGTTTGAGAGTGTCTTTGGTAAGATTCGTATAGTGATTTCTGAGCCATTGTCGAAGTTATTGGAGAGGCTTCACTCTATCTTAAGTGATCTCGAGGTTGCTGTTAAGAATCTCGATGAGACGATCAGTACTCTCCGTAAGGCTCTCGATCAAGATCCATCCCTTAAGAATGTTAAGGGGACAGTGATTGTTGTTCTTGAGAATTACCTAGCTAAGAGGGTTATTGTCGTGCTTGCTCCTTAGGGGTGAGTGCATGCTGAGTACTCCGCTAGATGTCTCGTGGTTTATTAAGTTACTTGTCGTGTGCGTATCTGAGTACAGTCTGTACTTAACTCTCGCATCCTTAGTAGTGGGTGTAGTTCTTGTTGTTCTTGATAGGGTGTCTATTGGTGTTGCTATACCTACTTCACTTGTCGTGCTGGGAGCTACTCTACATCTACTGTATCCAGGTGATGTTCCTCTTAACTCACTTATCAACTATCTCTTTGCTCTTCTCTTGACGATTACGGTGCTTGTTTGCTATGATCTCTTGAGGTTGATTATGGAATCTAGGTCTAGTGTCTCGGAAGAGGGTTCTAAGGAAGTACCTACGGAGAGACGTGGGTTTAAGGTACGTATTCTCGGTCGGAGAGTGAAGGAGGTTAAGCACGTAGTTCCTTCTGAGAAGCTTGATTCAGTGATTAAGGAGGTGTTACCTACTCTTAGGCCTCTAGCTTCGTCTCTTATACCTGTATCAACTTCATCGCTTGAGTCTTCAACTAGGAGCTTATCCGCTAGTGGGGATGTTAGGGGGAGATTGAGTAGGGTATTGTCTCTTGTTAGGGGGAGGTGTATGTGTGTTATTCTTGGTCGTGGATTAGAGGATTTTGCTGAGAAGCTTCGTGAGTTTGAGACTTACCTCAAGTTCGAGATTTCACGTCTTAGGGCTAAGAGGTTGCAGGTAGAGAACTTGCTTAGGTTGGTGTCTCGTGGTGTTAAGGCTTCTCACGTGATCAAGAGGTTTAGTGTTGGTGGTTGTAGTTTTGAAGTTCTTGATTTCTACGATAAGTCTATTCTCGTACTTCTTGAGGATAAGGTACGTAGAGATGTCATCCTCCTTTCTCAGGTACGTGAGATCCTCGATGAGCTTGAGAGGGGTTCGCTACAGAACATTATCTCTCGTGATGATTTGTTGATCCTACCAGTACTGTACTCATCGTGTGGTGATGTACTTGTTCTACATAAGGTTTCCAGGAGGTGATTATGGGTGAGGTTATTTAAGCTACGTCGTGGTGAGAAGGCGGTTCAGGAGCAAGTTTCAGAATCGGAGACTACGTACATTACGACGTACCCCGGTATTAGGATAATCCCATTTACTGAGGAGTACAGGGTTATTGAGAGGTATCCACTGATTGAGCCATTTGCGTATGCTGTTATTGGTGAACACCTTGAGACAGGTAACTACCTGTACTTCGTTGATGAACCATCGCTCACAGGTAGAGCGTATAGAGTCTACAAGACGCTTCTAGACTACCTACTCATTGAGGTACCTGAGATCAAGGTGGAGGCTGTTAGTAGCTATAGGGAATTACTTGAGGAGATGTATGTCCATGTAGAGAACATAATTCGTAAGTACAAGCTAGTTATTGGTGAGTTATCTGACTGGGAGTGGGCTACGGTACTGTACTACATAATTCGCGACTTAATTGGTTACGGACCTATTGAGCCGGTTATGAGGGATGACAATATTGAGGATGTATCATGTGATGGTGTTGGTAAGCCAATATATGTATGGCATAGGAAGTACGAGTCACTACCTACGAACATAGTGTTTGAGAGTGAGGAAGCTCTAGACGAGTTCGTCACGAAGTTAGTCCATAAGAGTGGTAGGTCGGTATCGGTAGCTACACCAATTGTTGATGCTCAGTTACCGGATGGTTCACGACTCTGTGTTACGTATAAGAGGGAAGTATCTGTGGAAGGTTCTACCTTCACGATACGTAAGTTCAGGAGGAAGCCCTTTACATTTGTTGAGTTGATTCAGTATGGTTCAATCTCGCCAGAGATCGCTGCTTACTTCTGGCTCTTGCTGGAGCATAAGAGGTCTTTCTTAGTGATTGGTGTTACAGGTTCAGGTAAGACGACTCTACTAAATGCTCTAGCAACCTTCATACCACCCTACATGAAGATCATAACTGTTGAGGAGGTTCCTGAGATTAATTTACCTCATGAGCACTGGGTTAGGTTGGTATCTAGATCTGCATTTGCTGCATCGGGTGAGAAGGTTGCTGAGATCACACTCTTTGACCTCGTTAAGGCTACATTACGAATGAGACCTGACTACATTATCGTAGGTGAGATTCGTGGTGAAGAAGCGTTCGTACTATTTCAAGCAACATCGACAGGACATGGAGGTATAAGCACGATGCACGCAGAGGACTTTCACAGTGCTGTTCGTAGGTTAGAGTCACCGCCAATGAACATACCACCACACTACATACCGACAATGAACGTCATGCTACATATAAAGAGAATTAAGCTAGGTGATAGAACAGTTAGGAGAGTTGTCGAGGTTGCTGAGGTCATTAGCGATAGAGAGTTCAACACCGTCTTCAAGTGGAACCCAAGAACTGATGAACATACGTCATTCATAGAGAAATCAAAATTACTGAGAGACATATGTGAGGAGACCGGATACGATTTCACTGAGTTACTGACTGAGGTATACACACGTAAAAGAATCATCGATTGGATGGTGAGGAATAACATATCTGACTTCAGTGATGTAGCTAAGGTCGTAACTCAGTTCTACCGTAGGAGAGAGAAAGTGCTTAAGTTGGTGAAGCTATGAAGTTGGTACTGAGAAGCGATAGCGTTGAAGTATTTCGTAGATCTCATCTTAAGCAACTCTATGTGGAAGCTTACTTCCTGAGAAAGGTAGTTATGAGTAAGTTACCTGAACTCAGTAGTGAAGGTTATAGGAGAATGGATGTGAATGGGTGTATATTCGAAGTAAATCCATCAAGTGAAGTAGTGCTTAAGCTCTTGAAGAGTAGGCTCGAGAAGATTACTAGATTCACATCGCTGTTCACTAGAGCACTTGACATTATTGAGAAGGAGTTGGGTAGTGCTCGATCTAGTTCCTACGTATTGTTTCTACGTGATGACTTACTGGAGATACTGCTCTACGTTCTGACTCAAATACCTAATGTAATACCGTGTGATCTACAGCCAAATGATGTTGAGGCTTTGAAAGTTCTCTACGATACTTCTCCAGAGGCGTGTGAGAGTGAAGATGCTATTAAACCCATTACTGAGCACATCAAGGGAGCTGCGGTTGGGGTAGAGAGGAGGGGTGTGGAACCTACTCACTACCGTGAAGTACGTGACGTAGATAGGAGTGAGGTAATGAGGTTGGTGGTTTACCTTGCTTGCAAGAGGTCCACTACTTTGAGTGAGTTACGGAGTAAATTTGATCAATCCCTAATCGATGAGGTACTAGCTATTGGTAGGTCTCTTGGAGTTCTCGAGGTTGAGGGTGAGAAAATTCGTGTTCGTGATGTGAATGAGCTAAAGAAGCTGATAAAACATCTGCTGAGGTAGGGGTAATGGTGTCTAGACGCAGGGGTCAGTTATCGATTGAGGCTATACTGATTACACTAGCTGTGTTAGTAGCTGCGTCTGTAGGTGCGTATGTGTATCTTAGGTACGTATCGAGGGGATTATCGGAGATAAACTTTCAAGCAATTAAGTTTAGTATTCAGATGCACTACAGCTGTAAGTACGTTGCTCTCTCTCCAAAGTACTTAGCAGTTAAGCTAATACTAAACAAGGTACCGACAACACCTAGTATTCAGGCTTTCGTATTTACGATCTATGTAGTGGATTTGGAAACAGACTCAATACTCTACATAATTGACCTAAATTCAACAAGCATAGTGGGTCCGTGTAAGCTCTATACCATTGAGGAAGACTTCACAATACACTTCCTAAACGGTACAACTAGGTCGAGACACATGAAGGTTTATGTGCTTGTTCCCCAGATGTCACCTGAAACAATAGATATTGTTCTAGATCTTGAGGCCTTGAAACCTATTCTTACTTCAGCTAGTAATCCTGCTATAGTTACTTCGTTTTGGGTTGTGAGGGGTGGTGATCTATATGAGGTGGGTAGGTATGAGTACCCGGTTAAGGTCGTGTAGTAGGGTTAAGAGGTATGGGCAAGCTGTAACGGCACTAATACTTATGATAGCTTTCATCGTGTCTATAGTGGCTTTGACAACCTACATGCTAACGTACATGAGGACTATACAGGGAGCTATTGAGGCTAGAGGTCAGGAGCAAATACTTGAGCAACAGGAAAAGCTAATTGTGAATGTGACTGCTGATGGTGTTATGGAGTTGTACACAAATTCAACACCTATACACCTAGTCAGGATCTGGATTAAGAACAAGGATACAGGTGAAGTTAAGTCCTACACCTTAACTGTCGATAGCGACTTAACAGCTCTCTTCGACGAGGTGCTAGATGAAGTAACGGTTAAGGCTGGAAGCGCATCCATAACCATAACATCAGGTAGCTGTGAAGAACTTAAGAAGTATGCACTACTCACGTTAGGTATCGTACTCGAGTTACACTTCAAGACGGATCTAGTGGGTAAGGTACAGGTAGCTTTTGAATCCTATAGAAAGTTCTATGGTTGGTACGATCTAGAGTACAGACCACTGACTGGAGAGTACATGTTAACTACAACACCTGGTCTCGCAGGTAGTATACTTAGCATAACATTTAGCGACATAGTAGTACCCAAAGATCTGGACAAGTACTTTGAGATGTTAGATGAGAATGACGATCCAGAAGGTGGTCGGAAAGCATTTGAGGAGAGCGGTATTGAGGGTTGTGAGGGTTATGTTCTGGAGCAACAAGCACTACTAGATGACCCTGGTACTGGAAAGTACTATCAAATTGAGGTCTACAGAGAGCATCAATATGCAGTTCCCTACTCAGTGCTAGCTATAGGTAATGACTTGAGGTATGGTGGAAAGGTGATTGTGTTAGGTATTGGAACTGGACCATCCTCGTCCGGCCCAGCGCATATAACCAATGTTAAGGTATATGTAGTAGCACCAGATGGAGCGCAGTACCTTTACACGCTTGAAACTGGTGAGAAGATCGTAATTCGTGGATTTAGAGGCACAATCAAGGTATTTCCATCAATGAATTACGAAGTTGATAAAGAGGGTAAGAACATAACGGCAGTATGCGCAATGTTCTTTTACAAATACTACAGAGATGAGAGCACTACCTATGACGAAGCGGCAATATGCATCACAGGTAGAGCTAAGGTAATCGAGGTGTACAAGCATGTGTACAAGGAGTACACAGGTTATAGAAACTACATGTTTGTAGGTGACTTCGACGGTAATGGTCTCAATGAGATAGTCTTCAATACAATACATATCTGGTATGGTGGGAAGAGCACAAAGGGTAATGATTGGGATGCAAACATTCACAGAGACGAGAAGTCCGTAACTGAGTTGAAGTTGGTGCTGAAGGACTATGGCGGTAAACCGTACATTACAGGCGCTAAGTTCATTACCGTGTACATAAAGTTCTACTTCCTCGATAATGCAGGTGATGACTGGGATGAGCTAGATGCTAATGAGTGGATATTCTTCGTAGCACTCTACGAGGTGACGTCTGATGGGAAGTACGTTGAGTACATGAGGAAGGAGTGGAAGTATCAGCAACTAATGACACTTGAAGATACTTACCCACCAAGTATGTCATCGATAACCGAATCAGCATCATTCCCATGCGATCCAAATAAGAAGTATGTCGTTGTTGTAGGTATTCAAGATCCATATGGTAATGATAGTTTAGGTGATGCTGACATAGTCATAGGTATAGAGTACCTAGGTATAACGTACTACGTCTAGAGCAGCATCTCGGTGATGTGGATGAGAGGGGTTGATAGCTCGAGAATAGCTAAATTGCTACTCATACTACTTCTACTCACGTTAACAACATCGTTAACACCGGTACTACCACAGGAACGTAAGGAAGTAGCAAAACCTGAGAGTGAATGGAGTTGGAGGTCTGTAATCTACAACATAAACGGTACGTATGTGGAGATCAGCCTAAAACTACCATATTACCTACACTACGGCTGTACTTACAAAGTACCTGTAAGGTTGAGAATACTTAAGATTCCTAAGCACGTAGCTGAGGTAAAGATACTAGGTATTGTACTCTGGATAAGTGAGCTAAGAATCGAGTATCCACTAAAGGAGCCAATAACAGCTAGTGAAGCTGGTAGTGAATACGAGTTCACAATAGACCTACCCATAATGTACCTAGTACTGAGTTACCCACCTGGAACAGTAGTCTTCGAGAAACTCTACGTAGTACCTCTCTTCGAGCTCAAGCTAGAGGAAGGTACGGAGGTTACTGAGCAAGAGATATCCGTTGAGCCGAAGTACATAAACATTGCGATAGCTACCCTACCAGCGAACCTAGTTGTTAATGCATCAACGAAATTTATCTACTTAAGTGAGGAGAGGAAGTACTACTGCTACGTAACCCTAAACATATCGAATGTCAATGCTAGAGAACGCTTCGATAATGTCAGGGTAGTTGTAAATGAGAAAGAAGGTAAGTACAAGCTAGATATAGCAGCTAGAGAGCTAGTACTTGGGTCACTAGACGTGAATGAAAGTAAGTCAATAGCGTTTCTCATAAACCTAACATTGGTACCAAGTGATTACCTAGGGAAGGAGATCTACATAACGATAGATGTACAGGCAAGACACATGAGTGGTTACGTAATGCACTACTACTTCGACTTACCTATCAAGATAAAGAAGAGACGTGAAGTAAGTGTTGCGCTACCTGCAACGAATCTCGTGCTAGGTATGCCGTATAGTGTAACGATATCGACAACACCACTAGAGAAAGGTGAGAGAGTACAGCTACAGATTAGGGAGAATGGTAAGGTAGTAGCATCGTACACCATCACGTCAACTACACAGGCAATTACCTACATCCCTAGAACTACAGGTGAAGTTAGACTAGACTTCGTACTATCTGAAACACCTGAGTACGCGAGTGCCCTGTGGACGACAAAGATCTACGTAGCTGAGATACCACCTAAGGTAACTACGTACGTAGCGGTAAGCGATAACACTGTAACAGTACATGGATCAGCAACGCCGTACTACGGTGGTGGTTTCAGCGTGAAAGTAGTAGACAGCAGGACAGGTACAGTAGTCTACAGCAAGTTCATACCAGATACAGAGGTCCGTAAGGTAACTAAGACCATTGAGTTCGCTGAGAAGAAGTTCCTCTGCACCTCTGGATCATTTACACATACATTCACACTCAATAGAGGTACCTACATACTGGAGGTAACTCATAGAGGCGTTACAGCTAGATACACATTCACCGTAGTGAAAGCACGTGGACTACTACCGTTCAAGATACCAATTATTAGCGAACTAGGACCAGAGTATGAGCTACTGTTCCTACTAGTAATTGCCATTACAGTAATACTGCTGATCTACGTACTAGTGGTGCTAAGAGCTAAAAAGAGAGGGAGACCTGGTACAGAGGCTGGGTATGGCGTAGCTACGCTCTAGTATACACCTACTCAATGAAGGGTTCTAATTTCGCTGGTACATACTTTATCAATGGTATTAGATCTCTTGGTATTGGCTTGTAACCCCATAGATCTAGTGCTTCCTTGAGTTCAGGTACCTGCTTAGCGTACTCCCTCAAGTCTATACCCTTTAGTATAGCCTCTAGTGCTGCTCTAGCGGCTACTGCACCTGCTCTCGTACCTCTTGGATGACCGTGAATTCCACCACCCATATTACACACTACGTCAGGTCCTAGCAGTAGTACGTTCCAGTGCAGATTACCTGGGTGTATCCCACCTGATGCTACTGGCATGGTGCTCTTCAGGTGTAACCAAGGCTTTGTTAATGATAGGTTTATTCTCTGGATCTCGGTTATGACACCGTGCATCTTACCTGCTGCAGTGCCTGTATGTAGTTGGTCACCACCTGCTAACCTAACTAACTTAGCTATTACCATCATTGTTATTCCATGTTTTGGATTTCTCGTAAATGCTGCGTGCCCTGCTCTATGACAGTGTATTACTACCTTTCCTCTAACTGATGGGTCTTCAGCTACCATTCTGAGCGTGTCTAGTCCAGCCCATATGAAGTCAATCATTATGCAGTTAGCTCCGTGCTGAATTGCCCTATCAGCTAGCTCAAGTATCTTGTCAGGTCTAGCTGTTACATTTATTGCATAGAGTACTCTCCTTCCTGTTTCCGACTTCACTCTATCAAGTGCCTCAGCTGCTAATGAAGCTCTCTCCTCAATTCTACTGTATGGTGGATTTACAAGTAGCTCATCGTCCTTCACGAAGTCAACTCCACCAATAGCTGCATTGTACACCACATCTATATGTTCCTTAGCTGGTAAGCCGTAGTCAGGTTTCACGATGGTACCTAAGTGTGGTCTCCTGCTCTTCTCAGTACCTACGAACTTCCTAACACCTTCAACACCAAATGCCGGTCCCTTGAACGACTTGACAAATTCCTTAGGTAAGTACACATCGAGTAGCCTTACGTTTGCTAGATCACCTATGCCGAAGAGATTTCCAGCTATGTGGACCATTAGCTGTGTTAGACCGAGGGTGTCTGGATCAAACGTATCTACAGGCCAAGCTATGTCAACAATCCCTGCATTGAGGTCAGGTATCTTGAGTACGGTTATTACTTTAGCTGCGTACTTCTTTCTGACTTCAGGGGTTTCCTTCTCAACAGGTGTCCAAGTGCCTGTACTCTGCTCAGCCGCTATGTGCTCAGCTGCTAGGTCGAGAGCTATACCCTCTTTCGGCTCTACGTAGTACCTAGCAATTACGTACTTATCTGGATCAACGAGTATTGTGCTTTCCCAAGTTTCTCTAAGTCTCATTTCATCGGTAAAGTACATCCACATTGCATGTTGGTCAAAGTGCTCGATTACTCCCTTCTTAGTGATGGTCATATGCTTGACCCTCAGTACCTAGTCTTACCTCTAAAAGACTCAAGAATTTTTCTCTCTATTCCCTATCGTCTTCTAGCTCCTTACTCAACTTCATTACCTTCTCCTGTATTGCCCAACCGTAGTGCTCTCTGAGAATTAGTATTGCTGCTTGTGGCGGTATTACTCCGTACTCGGTGATTATTGCTGTTATGTATTCTGGTGGTGTGACGTCAAACGATGGATTTCTAACGGTAATCCTCGGGTTTCTCTTCAGGTAGTCTTCTGGTACTACCTCTGTCGGGTCTCTCTCCTCGATGATAACTAGCTCACCTGTTACGGTTGCTGGGCTGAACTTATAGGTTTCTGCAGCTACGTAGAAGGGTACACCTGCTTCCTTAGCTGCTAGTGCTATCAGCGATGTACCTACCTTATTTATCACAGCTCCGTTAGCTGCTACAGTATCGGCACCTACAACAACTTTCGTTATCTTCTTCATGAAGTACCTAACAGCTGAGTCAGGTATCAGGTGAACTCTCAATCCAGCTTCTATCAACCACTGTGTTGTTATGTAGCCTTGAAACTTAGGTCTTGTCTCAGTTGCGTAGACTCCAATTCTCTTACCCTCTCTATGAGCTTGAACTATGACTGCAACAGCTGCTGCGGAGTTGCAATGTGTAAGCACTACATCACCATCCTCAATCAACTTAGCACCTATCTCACCTATCTTCTTTGTTGCCTCTTCACTATACTTAATGAACTCGGTTGCTGCCTTGATAACCACATCAATTAGCTCGCTCGTGGATTTACCCTGTTCATATGCTGTCTTGAGTCTATACATGACGTAGGCTATTGCGTTTGGTAGTGAGACAGCTGTTGGTCTAGTACTGAGCAGTATGTTGCTGCAGTACTCCATGTACTTCATGAGCTCGTTCCTGTCACTGATACTGCACTTCTCAGCTGCGATCATGAGTGCTCTCGCAGCTGCTCTAGCAATTCTACCTGCACCACGTACTCTCATCGACCTTATGTCATCCGCTATCTTTAGAACCTCACTCGGTACCTCAAACCTTCTCTCAACACCCATACTTCCTCAACTCCTCAAGCAATGTGAAGATCTCCTCAAATCTCCTAGGTGGCCAACCATATAGTTCACGAACAATGAATATTATGGCTTGTGGTGCAACTAGTCCTCTCTCGGTAATTATCGCGTCGATGTACTCCGGTGGTGTGACGTCGTACAGTGGTGCATGTACCTCAACCTTACCTGCCCACATACTCAACTTCTCAGGAGGTATGAATGACTCTGGTCTCTTCTCAGCAATTTTCACTAATTCACCAAATACAGTTTCTGGACTTATCTTCCAGGTAATAGCTGCTACGAAGACTCTAACTCTTGCTTCGTGTGCAGCTAGCGCGATCTGTGAGGTACCTACCTTATTTATCACAGCACCATTAGCGGCAACGGCTTCACTACCAATAAGGACCTTATCTACCTCCTTCATGAAGTACCTAGCCGCTGAGTCAACTATGAGCACGGTCTCGATACCTAGTGACGCTATGTCCTCAGCCATCTTATGACCTTCATTCCCTGGTCTAGACTCAGTGACTATGACTCTAATTCTCTTACCTTCAGACACTATGTACTTCATTGCCTCGAGGACAACCCTGCTGTATGAGTGAGTCATTATCGTATCTCCATCCTCAACCCTCTTAGCCATGAATTGAGCTACTAAGGTATTCGCATTCTCTATGTTGTTGATGAGGTTCTGCACCGTACTCAGTATGGTATTCCTGACTTCACTTAACCCCCTACCCTCTCTGAGGGTAGTTAGCGTAGCTCTAACAACTTCCCTAATACCGTTTAGTAGTAGTGCTGATGTTGGTCTTGCCTCAATAGCTAACTTCGAGAATGTATAGAGTTCACGTACAAGATCCGTGATCTCTCTAGCCTTCATCGCAATTTCTCTAGTAACATTCATTACTGTGTGAAACGCATCAGTAGCGCTGTAGATATTGAGCTTTAAGTCTTCGATAATCCTCCCGTACGACATAGGTCTCCACTATACATGGGTTGTATTTAAGTTTGGGTTCGTCGTATCTAATTATAAGGGTCTTACCCATGAAGCGGATCAAGATAGTGCTCGAGAACCTACCTGAAAGTGATGATCTAATCTTCATAACTGGTTTTCACGGTATAGGTTACGTTGGGTTTCTAGCAACTAGGTACTTAGTGACTACGCTTAAGGCTAAGAAAATAGGGTACGTTGAGACTAGTATAGAACCGCTCTTCACTTCATCAACTCAAAGTGGTGGTGTGTATGTACCTTTCGAGATATATTGTTTTGAGAATATGGTGTTCTTCTGTGCTAATTATGGATTCACTAGTAGAGTTGAGTTGAGGGTTCTTGATTACATTGCTAAGTGGGTTTCATCAATGCCCTTTACCTGTGCTATAATGTTTGGTGGTTTAGATAGTCGATTGAGGAAGTCTCAAGATGTTGATCTTAGGTTAGCTGCGACAAGTGAATTCATTAGGAGATTTAGGGATTGGATTAGAGCACCACTTCTTGAGGAGGGTCTATGGATTGTGGGTCCACTTGCTCGTTTACTTGTTAGATTTGAGGAGTACTTGTTCCCTGCTGTAGCTATACTACCGTACGCAGAGATTATGAGACCGGATCCCTATGCAGCTTCAGTAGGTATAAGTTACCTGAAGGATATACTGAAGATAGAGGTCGATCTATCTAAGCTACTTGAGTCCGCTGAGGCTATTGAGCGTGAAATTGAGGAGCTTAAGAAGCGTTGGGAGAGATTGCAGACGGAGAAGATGACGTACATGTAGCTATCTAGTGCTAGTGGAGATCTCCTTCAAATACTTCCTAACTCTCTCAGCAAGCAACCTAGGGTCTAGATCATGAACTTCGATATCCAACATACTAAGCTTCTTTGTTAGTGCATCACCTAAATACCTATGAGTTACCTTTCCAACAACTAGTACCTTCCTATACCTCTGACAGAACTTACGTAGGTACCTAGCTAGTGTATCAATAGCTCTTTTGGTGTCAGGTGACACTATGGATACATAGCTCTCATTTTGAGAGAGTGGATATACGTCATCTACCTCAAGCGGTATCGGTCCAAAGGGTGGGTAGAATACAAGTACATGTACTCTATTGAGAGCACCTACCCTACTTAGTTCACTTAGTATCTTCCTAACTGAGGGATCTATGTGGAAGGGCTTCTTCTCTACGTCAGTTACTACGATGAGGACATCTCTAGCTGGTGGTTCGTAGAGGTTTAATACTCTATAGCGATGTCTCTCAACCTCTGGTCTAAAGTAGCTAGTTCCCTCGTAGAGAAAAATCCCTCTAATTTCCCCACCAGTTACTGGATCTAATTCTTCAATGTACTTACGGTACTTACGCAACTTCTTCAACGCTCTATAGAGGCCGGGGTGTGACCTACATCGAACCTCTAGTAACTCCCACAACCTACCCTCATATATTGCCTGCTTTATGCTATCTAGCTCGTACTTCAGTACGTAGAGATTGTGCTTTGCTAATTCTCTCTCCCTCTCATGTGAAGGTAGCTCCAGGAGGTCTTCTACTGTGTACTTCCTGCACACTGGACAATTACAGGGTAGTACCTTCAACTCACTTAACCTATACGTTCCATGAGGTGTCATGTACCTACCATCACGTGCATAGAGTATGTAGGAAGCTGAGTCAAAGAGGTCGCAACCAAGAGCTACGGCTAGTGCTAACATGATTGGGTGCCCTGCACCGAAGAGGTGAACTGGTTTACTTAGAGGTACTTCGCTCTTGACAGTCACTATCATGTCGACAACCTTACTGAACTCGTACTCAGCTAGTAACCTTGTTGGACTACCTACAGCATATATGTCGAAAGGTAGCTTACTCATCTTCCTAGCTGAGTACCTCAGTATATCTAGGTGAGTACCACCCTGTATGGGACCAACTAGTAGTGTGTCACTACCAACACTACTCTTTACTGCTAGTGCTCTCATAGCTCTTCTAATTGTCTCCTCAACTTCTAACCAAACTGCTCTCCTACTGCTCTCTGGTCTCGTAGGTATATCGAGGATAACAGCTATGTCACTACCGATATCTAGCTGATACAGCAGTATCTGATCTGGTGAAACATCAATGTAACCGTACTCCATTAACTGATATGCACCTGAGTCAGTCATGATCACGACATCACTACTAGTACCGAGTATACTATCTAGCTTAAGCTCCTTACCTAGCTCACCGTACCTCCTCCATATGATGTAGGCATTCGTTATTACGAACTTGAAACCAATTTCCTCAATTTCCTTAATGGAAATAGTTGATTTGAAGGGATTGACCACGGGTGCGAGTGCTGGAGTCTCCAGAGTACCCTTACGAGTTCTTAATCTACCTACTCTACCAGCTAAGTCCTTAGCTACTACCTCGAAGCTCATGTAGCTTTACTTCGCTCTTCTCTCCCTCAAATATTCTTCAAATATCCTCCTCACTCTCTCAGCAACAGGACCTGTACCCTCAACACCCTTCTCAGTAACCTTTATCCTATCCATGATCACGATGACTCTAGCATCCTCAATGTACTTAACCATCTGTGGGAAGTGCCTCTCCAGAATTGACGCTAGCTCTCTTAGGTCTATAATCTCCTCCTTCGTTGTTATCTCAATAATTGCGTGACCATAGATGAAAACCCTCGTGTACTTCTCACCCTTATCATCAACAGCATCCGCTAGACATATGCTCTGTGAATTTGGGTCGTAACCAAATAGCTTACCTTCGTACCTCTTACCAGCGCTGGTCACTACACTTACAGTCTTATCAAGTAGCGACATTATTTCCGACTGATACCTCCTAGCTGGTAGCAGTAATGAACCAGCCACTTCTACCCCCCTACTCTATTGGGGGTAAAACGTTAATACGCTTTTACGAGCCTAGCCTATGCTAGAGGTAGGTATGTATGGAGTTTGAGGTCACTGTGAAGAACATATCGGAAACACCAATTAAAGGTGTTGTTCTTATTGAGTGTGAGAGCAAGGATGGTAGGTTTTCAATATCGTTTGAGTACCCAAGACACGTACTTGGTAAGTACGTAGACTTCAGTGTCGGTGATGAGCTACTACTTGCTCTGCATAAGGAGAAGACTAGTGAGCTAGATAAGTGGGATGTGTACATGCATGGTATGGTATACCACGTGAGGGATATAGGTGAGGGTCGTAAGGTGTTCTACATCTCGATATGGGGGTATCAAGTTAGGCTCTGTGCACCAGAGCAACTACTAAACCTCTACGATAAGGTGTATATCGGCATTAAGAAGCTTAAGTAGCTGTGAGGTACGGTAGTAACTCCGTAAGCAGTAACTTAGGTAGCCCCCTCTTCGATAGCTCAGTATTGAGTACATGATCCTCATTAACGAGTACTTCAGCAAATGGGTGAACTACGTGTACAACCACATTACACCCATTACACTCAAAGGGAATACCGTGTAACCTCAGGAACCATGTACATCGCCTAACATCCTCTTCACAACTGAAATCAAGCTTTACCACTCTACTAGGTACCTCGTGTCTGCAGGTAGAACTCCTCTCCAAACCACGTAACAACAACAACGAGACATGGCTAGCAACCTCAATTACACCACCCCTATCATCACTCCCAATAGGTAACTCCACAGCAATCGTCGGTACATCCTCCAATGTGAAGTGCGTTAAGTAATCACTGGGGACCTTCACTAAATTAACCTCCTTCCTAAGCTCTATAGGTAGCTCAAGTACATCACATACATTACCGAGAAAACTCATGACATCGTTAAGGAACTCAACAACCCAATCACGACACCCCACTACACACCGAGCAGTAACACGAACAGCATCTACATGAGACGGAATCAAGAAGACAAGAGCTAGTGGTCTCAAGTCATTAACCACACGGTGAATGACTTGAGTCTCTAACTGAGTTAGGAACAAAAAGTCATGAACTAAATCAACACCAGCAGCATTCCTACTACAGTACTGTCTCTCACTAACCACATAACCCTCAGGATTAGCTACAGGAATTACAGCTATCTCACCACAACCAAGTAAGTTACCCACAAAAAGAGGATACCTACTGTATACTGGATACCGAAGCAGGTACACCGCATAGAGTAAGGTAGCAACAGATAGGGCATCACCAAAAATACCACCAACATAGACGACCTTCTCCCTACCTGAGCCAAGCCTAGCAAGTAAGATCTCCCTACCCAACCTAGTCCTTCCAACAACCTCAAGTCCATCTGAGAGAAATTGAAGAACATTGCTAACCAACTTCAGAGGTACATCACAGCTAAGGAGAACCCTACGAAGCACAGACCTCGAGAGGCTCATCAAACACCGCCTTCCTCACCTATTCGGACGTGTCACCACCAATCATCGCCAATATATGGGGTGTACGATCCCCCTAAAATAGACACTGCACAATTAAGAGCGAAAACCTTAAATAAATACCCCCCATAGGGGGGTACGACAAGAATCCCGTCTCCTTGGGGAGGGATGGCGGGGAAAGCTAAGATCAAAACTCATGTTCGAACAGCAGCAAAAGTAGTTGGAAAGCACGTATACGGAAATCTATATGGTTGCAACCCCCTTCTCCTATCCGATGAAGAGTACCTGAAGAAGGTTGTTGTAGAGGCTGCAGTCATCGGGAACATGACTCTATTGAATGTAATCTCGTGGAAGTTCGGTGGTGGCGGAGGAGTCAGCGTAGTAGCTATAGTTGCTGAGAGCCACATATCAATACACACCTGGCCAGAGTACTCATACGCTACAGTCGACGTATATACTTGCGGCGAGAAGTGCGATCCGGAAAGAGCCTTCCACTACATAGTTAGCTGCCTTCGACCAAAGAAATACACGTATCACTTCGTAGATAGGTCATTGAAACCTGAAGATGAAGAGTATTGACTTATAACCTATAACCTAACTACTTAGTATTTTTCCCCTCCTCACCTACTCATCAGCATATGGGACTCACATCACCTCTCAGTGGATAGGCGCATCATCACTAATACACACCAGAGGGGTAGTACCTAAATGCGTTCCTAATGTACTTAGGAGTAGCATCTCTTAGCAGTGATGTAGCCACTTAGTAGCGTCCACACGACCTATTATCTCACCTACTATGTTGCCATTACTCTAGCAATCTGGCTACTAGCTCAGCAAAGGTATCTGGTGGACCCTTAACTAGGTACCATTCTGTTCGATCAAGCAATGACCTTAGTAGCTCATTCTGCCTTTCTTCTAGCTCCGTAACGTCTATGAATGGTCTATGGAAGAAGTATAGGAGTAACGGTGTGTCGTAGTGAGTTCTATGCATTTTAGCTGTTGTCACTAACTTCCTCCACATAATAGTCTCATCCCTAACTCTTTCAACTCTCCTCATTTGACTAAGCTCCAGAAACACCAGCTTAGAAACCCTACATTCCTTAGCAAAATAGTGTTGAGGAAATATCACTTCTGGCGGCACTTCCTGACATGAGGACAGCAACTTCCCTAGTAGAAGCTTACTCAAGTACTTTCGTACCCTAAGTGATAGACTAAGTCTAGAGGAGAATAATCCCTTCAGTACTTGAGTATGCTTGTAATGAATTGTCAATGGAATAGGGTATGAGAGTGCTCTAGCATTAGGCCCCAATACACACATGTCATCCGCTAAGAATAGTAGCTTCTTCTCAAGCACTAACCACAGTACTGTCAAGGTCTTTCCGGTATTAGGTGGTGCTAGTAGCATCACTCCTTCATCTCCATGCGCGATACATCCTGCATGTACGAAGGTAAAACCTTTCTGAAGCAACTTAACCTCCAAAATCTCGAAGAGGAGCCTCAAAATCTTAGGCCTTAACTTCCTCACTACTCTATACCGAAGACTAGCTAGGTACACCCTAGCTCTACCCTCTAGATTCTCAACCATGAGTCCAGAACCTAGGAATCCTCTAGAGAGGACTACAGCCCCCTCGACTTCACTAGGTATTCGAGGTAGTCGAGATAGGGAGTGTATGCTGAGATCAGTACACTTCTCAGCACTAGCTCCACTAGTAATGAAGTATGGCGGTAGCACCTTAGACAAAGTCTCTGGTGGATACTCACTACGTACTGTGAGTATGCTGTGTATGTCGTAGTAAACAGGCATTCAGCCCCCCAAGTAATAACTACCCAAGGGTTAAAAGTGTAGTATGATAGCGCACTACCAACACGATACCCCACAGACCTTACGTTAACTAAAAAGTGGTCAATTCCATTAAAGCAGGTAACAGTAAGGTAGAGCTATCAATGTGCTAGGATCTAAGTTCAAGAATCAACATCCATAGATCCTTAAGGTACTCTCATCAATCCCCTCGTATTCAACCACGTTGATCGCTCACTACAGCATGTAATCCTCCAACCTTAGTCACGTACTTAGTGAGCTTAACCACATAAGCCTCATCGAGGAACTCAAGATTAATGAGGTTAGGACTCGAGTACACTCCTAGCAAAGCTAATGTATACACCATGCGTGGAACTACATAGGTACAGTAACGTAGGAGCGTTGTGGATATGTTTGTGTGGTGGACCGGCCGGGATTTGAACCCGGGACCTCCCGCTCGCAAGGCGGGCACTCTTCCAGGCTGAGCTACCGGCCCTTAACCTCGACATTCACTCTCTATGTTGATTTTTTAAAGGTTTACTTCATAATTCATGTAACCTCTCCTACGTTATCTCCACTCCAAGAATTTCCTTAATTTGCTCCCGTTTTATTGGCCCTTCTCTGACTACTCTCGGTGGTTGTGTTGTGAGGTCTATGACTGTTGATGGTATTCCTCCAGGGCAGGGTCCTGCATCGATTACTACGTCTACTTCCATCCCTATTTCTCTCATTGCTTCTTCTGCAGTTCTGGGTGCTGGGTGACCTGATATGTTTGCACTTGTACCGATGAGGTACCCTCCACAGTACTCGATCAGCTTGATTGTTAGCTCCATGTTTGGCTGTCTTACTCCTAGTGAGTTTCTACCTGCTGTCAAGGTACTTGGTACGTGTTCTCTCTTCCTGAGTACTATCGTGAGTGGACCTGGCCAGAAAGCTCTCATTAGCTTCTCAGCTTCTGGTGTTACGTAGACTAGCTCTCTTGCTCTCTCTATGCTCGATACTAGTACTGGTAGTGGTTTCTGTTCTCTTCTCTTGACTGCGTATACTCTTCTTATTGCCTGTTCATTTAGTGGATCTGCACCCAGTCCATACACTGTATCTGTTGGGTATATGATTAATCCACCTGACTTAACTACTTGAGCTACTTCCCTAAGTACTTCGTCACTCAGTATACCTGCAGCAACCTTAATTACTCGTGGTTTCACGTGTAGTGATTCACGAGTGGTTTAGGTTTAAGTATTGTGATGATTCGGCGCTTAGCTGATTTCAGTGATGTGTCAATTCCGAGCTGATCAAGGTATTAGGTGTGAGCCATCGCAGGTAGGTGCTTTGAAGTAGGTTTCTGATGTTAGTCCCTCTCTACACACAGCATAGGTAATTCCTCTGGCGCTAGCTACCTCAACTACAGGTTTTAGGAGTTTCTTCCTTAATTCAGGACTTAGGTACCAGTAACCGTGTATCCAGGAACCTCCCTCTACGTATAGTCTCTTCCATCTCTGTGCTAGGTCTGGGTATGCTTGACACATTCTAGCTAGGTTATCTGGTTTTGCCTTGTAGGTTGAGGTTACTACGTGTCTTGCACCTAGGTCAATTACTGTCTTCACTAATTCACGTAGTTCATCTGGTTCATCGTTTAGGTACGGTATTATTGGATCTATCCTAACACCTACCGGTATACCTCGTTTCGCTAATTCCTCAATAGCATGTAGTCTCTCTCCTGGTGATGGCGCTCCTGGCTCTAGTACTCTAGCTAGGTTACTATCTAGTGTTGTCACGGTTATCATGACTGCCACTCTACCTCTAGCTATTACCTCGAGATCTCTCGTGACTAAGCTACTCTTCGTCGTTATCAGTACCCTACACCCTGCATTGATCAGCATCCTAAGTACCTCTCTCGTTAATTTGTATTCAAGTTCTTCAGGTGGGTAGGGATCGCTACTTGTTGAGAGATTTATGTGGTACTTCTTGTCTATGTACTTTAGGTCGTGTAGTAGGTTTCTCAGTAAGTTCTTCTTTGGTGTGCTTCTACCTCTCCCAATGTATGAGGTTGCGTAGCAGTATAGGCATTGGTGACTACAGCGTGTGTAGGGTTGTAGACTGTACTTAGGTGGGCAGGTACATAGTGGACTCTTCCATGGATCAAATACTCTAATAACTCTTAGATCTCTTGTCTTCACTTCCTCATGGACCTAAGTAGCTTCTCAGCTTCCTCTATGTCCTTAACCGTATCTATTGACTTCCACATGACGTTCCTGTACTTAACTGCTTTGAGTTTCTTCTCCTCAGCTAGCTTTGGGAATGCAGTTACCTCTATATCGCCTCTAGCTGGTAGATACTCGAAGATCTCTGGCTTGAAGCAGTAGACACCAGCATTTATCCAGTAGTTCACTAGCTCTGGCTTCTCTCTGAATTTAATTATGAATCCCGCTTCATCTATGTCCAGTATACCGTATGGAGATCTAAGAGGTACTGCTGCTATAGCTCCTATAGCATCACTTTCCTTTATTGCTTCGACCAATAGTCTTGGATCGAGGTTTGTGATGATATCTCCGTTAAGTACTAGGAATGAATCTTCATTCTTCAGTAGGTGTTCTGCGTTCTTAAGTGCACCACCTGTACCTAGAGGCTCTGGCTCAACTACGTAAGCTACCTTTATACCGTACTTCTCACCATTACCAATTTCCTCAATTATCTTCTCCTTAAGGTACCCAACGCATAGTATTATACAGTTAATACCATAGCTCTTCAACCACTCAAACTGATGTACTAGAATGGGCTTACCACTTATTGGGATTAGTGGTTTTGGTCTCTCAAGGGTTAGAGGTCTCAATCTCTTTCCATAACCACCACAGAGTACAACAGCTTTCATTCGGATCACCTCATGTTTTAAACTCCGTATTCTGTTAGGTACCTAATTCTGTTAGTTACCTGTCCAAGTAAATAAAGTTGGGTCATGTTTCATTGAGTGAGTACTCGATCACTACGTACCTACATCTACGTACTCACTTATCTTCCCTACATTGAAGGTACTTAACTACTTCACTAACTACAGCTTCTACACTACACCCCTGAATAACATTAATGCCTAGTCTAGTTAGTAGTTCTCTCGCCTCTTCCTCAACACTATTCGCAACAACTATATACTCACTTTCCGTATCCATTCTAGCTGCAAGTATGTTAAATACGTCACTAGAGCTAACACTATCTTTAAAGAGTAGAGCTATTATCCTACTACCTCTCCTACATATAGCTACATCACATATGAAGTCACTACCGGATAGTCCTCTAATAGGTGCTCTACACCTAATTTCATACCCTAGAGGTTGTAGGTACTTCTTCAACTTCTCAATTAGCTCACGGAGTGCTGTGTTGTTGATTTTCATACCTCGAGCTTCCTCAAGTGTAGTTTTCTATCACTGAAATATAATAGATACTCAATGGGGTCGGACCACCTTAGCTTGTTCTTCAATACCATCAATGTTCTTACTAGTCCTCTCTTCACTTTTCTAAATCTCAACCATATGATGTTATCAGCTATTGCTGATACTGCTGGGTCCTTACCTGGTTTCTCATCTGTTGTAAATATCGTGGTTATTCCGTAGGCCTTCAGTATCTTACATAGGTCACGTATTGTGTGTACGTACAGTTCTCTACCTATTACTCTCCTTATGGATGATATACCGTCGAATATCACTAGGTCAGGTAGTGTATCTCTTCTAACGAACTTACTCACTATAGCACTTGGTGTTATGGACTTAGGATCTACGAACAGTATCTGTAGGTATGGTCTTAGCTTGTCTACTGGGTACGATAGGGTTTCTAGTGTTTGCTGAAGTTGTTCAGTAGGTTCTTCAAAACTTATGTACAGTACCTTCTTTCCCCTCATTGCGTTTTCAGCAGCTATTATTAGTGATAGTAATGTCTTTCCTGTCCCTACATGTCCCTGAAGTAGTGTTACAGAGCCCCTGTAGAGTCCACCACCGAGGACTTCATCTAGCTCGCTTATGTACGTTTTAAGCAATTCCCTATAATCTACGTTTGCTCTAACTTCAAGAGGTACTGGATTGAGTACAGTAAATCCTTCAGGTGGTCCAATTACGAATTGATACACAACTTGCTCTACTGGTCTACCTCTCATCTTCCTAATCTCCAAGTACCTTACTGGTATTGTCCAAGCTTTACCTCTTCTCTGGTATAGTACTACTACGGCATCAACCATGAATTCCTCTATTCCAAGACCTATGACCTGTGCTCCATAGGGTAGCTCAGCTATTAGCAGTGTTACAGCACCTAAACCCTTCGATATCGTCTTAAGTACATTCCTTATCAGTGTTCTTGCTTTTGCCTCACCTAATTCCCTAATGAATGGTGTTATCGAATCTATGACAACTCTCTTCGCATTGAGAGATACAACTGCTTTAACTAGTTTATCAGCTAGAACATCAATTGATTCAGTACCCAGTGGTGGTAGTAGCTCTATGTACTTAAACACTCTTCTCTCCTCTAGCTCTCTGAAGTCCATTCCTAGATCCTTCATGTACATGTAGAACTCTTCTCTTGGCTCATGGAGACTGATGTACACTCCTGGCTCACCAAATCTCTTCGCACCTTCATACACGAACTTAGCTGCAAACGTAGTCTTTCCAGAACCTGGATTACCCGCTACGAGAACTACTGTTCCCGGTGTAAATCCTCCACCAATAGCTTCATCAAATCCGGGAATTCCCGTTGGTACTTTCTCCATCTTTCCCATAGTCGATACCTCACATGCATCAGCCGGTGTTGGCCTCTTCATCAATCGTTCGTGAGACAGTCATCATCCTTGCCTAACCGTTTCCATACCCCAATACTTATACCTTTCTCGTTACCACAATAGAACTAGCTCTGTCTTCTCTCTAGGTACTCAATTACTACTGTTCCATAGCTACTTGTGCTAGGTACCTCAAACAATCTGAATACTCTCGGAATGTACTTCAGTAGATCTGTTGCAGTTATCCTACCTCCCATCTCTCTAACTGCTAAGTCACCTGCAAGTCCATTTATAAACGCCGCAACCGCTGCAGCTCTTACTGGTGTACTCCAGCACAGGAGTGCTGCTACTAGACCTGTAAGTACGTCACCTGTACCACCAACTGCCATTGCTTGATTACCCGTTGCGTTTATCTTCAATACCTTACCGTCTGTGACTATGTCCTGTGGTCCCTTGATGAGTAGCGTACATCCTAGCTTTCTTGCCCACTCAATAGCTACTTCACATCTCTCCTCTAGCTTATCTGGTGGAGGTAGTTCTTGACCTGTAAGTATTCGGAATTCTCCAGCATGTGGGGTCACCACAGCTTTTTCATAGAGTAGATCATGTCTTTCTCTAAGCACTTTAATGCCATCTGCATCGATAACCACACTTTTTCCCGATTCCTTTAAGTACTTCATCAGTTCTGTAACCGCATCGCGTACATCATCCACCGTAGTTAGTCCTGGACCTATAGCTACCACATCAGCCCTGTTTACTAGCTCTAGAAGTGTGGGTATGTGTCTTGGTGATACGTAGTCACCGGGTAGTGCTTTAACTATGAGATTTGGTGAGTAAGACCTCACAACACTTGCTACGGTTGATGGTGTAGCTACTATGACTAAGTCGACTCCAGCACTTAATGCTGCTAGAGCTGTTAGCGCTGGTGCACCACTGTACTCAACTGAACCACCAATAACCAGTACCCTTCCTCTATCACCCTTCTTTACATAAGGACTCCACTTCGGTAGTGTATACCTCGCATCACCGGGACCTACGAGTAATTCAGCTTCCGGTGGTATACCTATGTCAACTACAATCACGTCACCACTGTACTCCTTAGCTTTCAGTAGACCTTCCTTAACCTTGTGAAAGGTAACGGTTACAGTAGCTTTGATAGCTTGTCCAAGTACTTCACCTGTATCTGCACTTAATCCACTAGGTACATCAACAGATACGATAGGTATCTTCCTCTCCTCTCGAATGCTATTGATTAACTCAATGCATTTAGCGTAGATACCACGTACAGTACCTCTCACACCTATACCGAGAATAGCATCTACCACGCAGTCAGTACTCATCAGGAGAGACCTCAGCACCTGTAGATCATCCACCTCCTTGATAACTACCTTTTCGATACAGTTCATTAGCTGGAGAGTAGACCAATTTCTCCTAGCTTCGTCAGTCCTTATGTCCTTTGGATCTCCAAGAAGAGCAACTGAGACATCATACCCTCTACAGCTGAGGTACCTTGCAGCTACAAACCCATCACCACCATTATTACCTAAGCCGCACACAACAACTACCCTCTTTCCACACCCAACGTACTTAGTAACTACATCAGCTACAGACCTACCAGCTACCTCCATCATCTGTAGACTGGATATCCCAAGTGCTCTAGCATTTTCCTCAGCAATGTACATGTCACGAACTTTAATGACTTGAGGAAGGTACTTCAGGAGCTTTCTCACGTACTCACCTCCGTAGAGCGCATGGAGGTACCTCAAGCTCTAAGGTACTTAGGTAAGTTTTTAAGTTGTATTAACGGACTCTACTCCTGGATGATGTAGGAGGTGATCTCGGATAGGTGAAGAGGATAGCAGATGCTGACTCTCAACTACTGGTAGCGATGAGGAGGAGGCCAGTGGGCTGATCTCTGATGAACGGCAAAAGCTCTGAGCTATGATCTCTCTCGAGTATACCTGGATGAAATACATGGGATATTCAGATAGGTGAAGAAGCTCGGGCAATATCAATTGATTAATTCCGAGCTATTTTCGAGGAAAAATAAGGGGTTTTTACTTAACCTCCTCCAGTACCTTCTTCAGCTCTCCTAGACTCTTCTCTAGCTTAGAGACGTAGCTCCTCAACTTATCCAGCTCATTTTTAAGTGAGTCATTTTCCTTAGTTAATTCCTCAACTCTTCTCCTAAGTTCATCTCTTTCCTCTGTTACTTTCTTCAGCTCCTCTCTCAATCTCTCTGCTTCTGATCTAGCTTCTTCAAGTTGCTTACTCAATTCATCCATCTTCGTCTTTAGCTCACTTGCTTCTGCACCTCTAGCTATGTAGTCGGCTAATTGACTTCGAAGCTCAGAGTTCTCTCTCATCAACTCCTCAATCTTCCTCTTCAACTCGCTGTTCTCTGCTTCAAGCTCCCTAACTCTAGTACTTAGCTCCTCTACCTTCCTACGTAGCTCCCCTACTTCTGTAGGTGGTGCAGCGCCTTTCTTCAACTCTTCGAGAACTTCCTGTAGCTTATCACTTCTAATCCAGTAAATTACCTCGCTCCTATCTCTAAACCACGTTAACTTACCTGTTGTGAGATCCAGCTCTAGGTCTGTCACTATGACGAATATGTCACCTGGCTCAATCTTGTACTTAGGTACTATCTCGTTGAAGAACCAGCTCTTCATCTCATCAAATACCTGTCTAACTGAGGTCTTGTACTCTGGCTTATCCCTTAGCTCAGAGAATATCTTCTCACTCTCTTCAGGACCGAAATGCTCTCTCAAGCTACCAGCTATAGCACCGAAGAGCAATCTGAAGAAGTCTGGTCTACCCTCTCTACCATACCTACCGAAGAACCTACCAGCTGAGGTCTTACCCGTTACCCACCTAATTCTCAAGATCTTCCTACCATCTTCAGTCACAGTTAGTATGGATCTCGTGATACCTGCTTCAACAGCTCTCTCCTTCTCCTCCTCGGGAATACCTAGTCTCCTCTCAATCTCTTCCCTCCTCTTCGACATGAGTGCAACCTCAGTAGTAACACCGTAGCACTACGTAATAAAGCTTGTTATTATAATCAAGGTCTACCTAGCTAAGTCAGCTAACAGCTCACTCATCACCAATCAAGGGCCGTAGGTTCATCACCTAGAGTAGGTACAGTTGACTAGACCCTAATTAAGTTCCTGACTTACTCCTCGATGTTGGTACAGGTACTTGCTTCGGTATCCTGAATACACGTCCTCTATCATCTAGCTTCTCTCCACCCAACTTCTTGGTTAGTAACCACGCGATGTACTTATAGTACTCAGGATCTAGTGAACTAGTTATCTCAACCCTATACGTACTACCCTCATCCCTAAAACTTAGAACAGTGAGTAAGCTAGCAGCTCTATCACTACCAAACCTCCTCTCTAAGCTACGGAACACGACCTTCTTCGAATCAACAAGCTTTTGCTTCACTGCCTGAGGAGTTTCAGTAGGTTTTGCTGTAGCAGTAACTTCAGGTTGTACCTGCTGAGGTACTTGTACATGGACGTGAATTACGATCTGTATATTCTCAATGGACACCGTTCTACCACAATACGGGCAAGTAAATACGATGTACGCCTCTGCTGGTTTCTCCTTCTCACTTCCAGAACTCACGTAATCACCTCTACTGGAAGTAACCTATGTACTTAGGAGTACTTAAACAATGCCCCTCCACCTGACTATCTAATGGTACGGGGGTCAGAGCCTGGAGTCATCCTCACTCAATCGGTCTCAAGTTCGTCAATCATCCCCTAACCTTAACAAGCAACTTATTACCGGATACACCTGTAACAACGATCTCTGTACCCTCCTTAATGAGACCACTTATAGATATCGCTCTCCATAGAACACCCTCAATGGACACTAAACCTTCAGGAGAGAGATCTGTAATTGCTCTACCGATCTTACCAATCATGGCTTCAGGGCCAAACTTCGTAGGTCCTTTTTGGGATCTGTACATCAGATAGCTCATTACACCAGAGATAAGCCATAGAAAGGTTGATAGCAGGATTATGGCGTTTAAATTGAGGATGTTTGTGAAGTATAGATAGGTCATTACTAGCGTAGGTACGAGAGCAATCAATAGAATGATGCAGATGATACCGACTAATACCTCATGCCTCAACTACACCACCGATAACTTTAGAGAGTAGCGGGTACCTAAGTACTTTAGTTCATACATTCTACCACTACGCCCAGCTAACAATTATCGTAGGTACATCCCTCATCACAACATGTGATCTCGTAGGTTCTCTTCCAAGTAGTTGAAGTGATATACCTGTAATAAACCCACGAACAAAGTGAGTAAGGACACCATTTGCACCAGTGAACCTAATTATGACCTCACGATCACTAAGAGTGATATCCATTGAACCAAAACCCTGTGCACTAAGGTACTTCAGACAGAGAGAAACTACATCCTGTATCCTACCAAGTACTAACGATACCTTTTTCCTAAGGTACTCACCGAGAGAGATACCGTACTCAAGACCTATGTAGTACAGAATAGCATCTGCTCCAGTACCCGCTCTCCTCCTCAACCTATGAAAAGCATTAATCAGTACCTTAGCAGGAAATCTAATGACTCGAGACCTAGTAACTCTCCTACCAGATAGGTACCTATAGCAACCCCTCAAGGACCTCTCAACAGCATCTGGATGTGAGAGTACAGAGACGATGTAGTAGTTCCTCTCCTTTTCAATACAGAGGTAAGGTAGTTCAGACACACTAGTGAGCAAGTTAATGATGAAGGTACGTACATCAGAGAAGCTACTGAAGAACAGGGTCACACACCTAAGATTACTCTCCAAGGTACTCACCAATACCAAGCATCTTCACTAACTTCCTGAACTCACTTAGGAAAGCAAGACCACGTTCAGTAGGTCTAAAGATCCTAAGTCTACCACTATCAATCTCCCTAAGAAGACCTAGCTTCAGCAGGTAATTCACGTACTCTCTAGTCCTCGAAAATGGTAAACCAACATAGTACTGAATTCGAGTAATCGTTGGCTTATCGAGAACAGCAGCCGCCTCAACTACCTTAGCCATTATAACTAAGGAATCACGCCTCTGCCTCATAAACCCTCAACACCTCCAATAACGACGTATGCTCTCCACCATGGTATAGTGCTTTCATATTTGACACCTAGCAGACGGTAGCCAAGTATTGAAAATACTTGGTGTTCAACTACGAATTCGAGGTCTTCTAATCTAATGCCCCCTCTACCGTAGCACCTTAGTCTAGGGAGTAGAACCTTGGCTTTCTCCTTAATGTGATCGTATACGTTCTGTGTCATTTCAACAAATTTACTAATCTCTTCCTCAAGTTCTAGCTCGATCATCTTCACTTCATCGCTCGTTATGAATGGTATTGCTAAATCGTACTTTTTCTCAACTCTAAAGCTACTGAGCTGTGTTACTAATTCTCTTACAACACCATGTTCCTTCAACACCTTGAGGTGCTTGTACACGGTAGGTGGTGTGAGGTTAAGTGTATCAGCTATCTCCCTTAAGGTTAATGGCCCATAGAGAGCCAGGAGCGCAATTATTGCCTTCTTAGTTCCCAGAGTGAAGTCATGCCTAAACGGTGTTTTGTGTTCTGGTGTAAATGAGCCTGTACCACGTATTGATACTAGTACCTTGTTGAAATCAATAGGTATTCGAGACCTCGAAACCATACGAATCCCCAGTTAACCTCCAAGTTAACAAAGTTAGCCTTTAAGTTAATAACTTTTTCTGAATATTCCTAAATACTATACTTACATTATATTCGCATCCATTTGCTCTATGTCCCTACCTGTGATCCTGTTTCAATTGAGTGATCTAGTGTCTTAGTGGGTGTAGTACATGAAGGTGAGGGTTCGTAAGGTGAAGAAGTACAGGTCCTGTGCAAACATATTCTGCACAATAGTCTGGGTATAAGCTAGGGTGACTGCGTGATGCATGTCGCTCCTTGGTGTTTAACTACTTCTCTTTCTTCATCCATGGTCATCATCTATAATATGTTGAGTGGTGATTATGCTCTTGTTGAGGGGGATTTTCTTGAGAAGGTCCTTTGTGATGAGGTTTCTCCTGATGATAGCGATCTGAGGATGTTGATTGATGGTGGTTTTGTTGTTTCTGATTTCTCTTCCTCACCGCCTAGAGGTGTTCGTGAGTTCTCTGTGTTTGTTTCTGTTACTTCGCGATGTAATTTGAGGTGTGTGTACTGCTATGAGTCTTTTAGGTCTGGTGTTGATATGTCTCTTGATGTTGCTTCTAAGGTACTTGATTGGTTGTCCAGTGTGCTCTCTGGAGGTGGTTATGAGAGGTTAGTCTTTGTTCACTATGGTGGTGAACCTCTTTTAAATCCTGGTGTCATTACTTACCTTGGTCGTGAAGTTAGGAAATTGTGCTCTAGATTAGGTGTTGAGTGTGTTGAGTGTTTAGTTACCAATGGTACTCTACTTAGTGGGTTCTCTAGTACTGCTCGTGAGTTTATTGATTTTGTTCAGGTAACTATTGATGGTGTTGGTTTGGTACACGATGTTAGGAGACCGTATGTCGATGGTAGGGGGAGTTTTTGTGATGTTATTAGTGGTCTCTTGTCTGCTCTTGATCATGGATTGAGGGGATGCATTAGGGTTAATGTCGATAGAGGGAATGTAGATCGTGTACCTGAGCTACTTCACTACCTAAGAGATCTGGGTGTTTACAGGAAGATCAACTACATTGGTTTCTCCCCGGTATATCCTCCTCAAGCTACTTCCACGTACTCTCAAGCGTTATCGCTTGATGAGTGGTGTACTCACTTCCTAAAGCTACTGAGATGCGCTGTTGATCTTGGTTTTCGTATTCAGCCTCCACCTGCAGGTGGTGGTTGTACATTTGGTTCAGGTGCGGCTATTGATGAGAGAGGTAGTGTCTATCCATGTCCTGGATTCCTTGGTATTGAAGCTATGTGCTTGGGTAGGATTAGTGGTTATTGGTGTCTTCCCAGAGTTGAAGTTAAGGCTTGTGAAGACTGTAGGTTTAAGTGGATTTGTGAAGGTGGTTGTAGGTACCTAGCATATGTCACTGGTCGTGGTTTGAATGAGAGGTACTGCCTAAAGCCATATTACGAGCGAGTTTTGGAGGAGCATGTTAGGTTATTCGTTAAGTCTGTTGAGGGGTCTGAAGGTGGGAGTTGTTAACGCGCCCGACGGAGATCCCCTCATCGCTGGGAACAATGCCCCTCTCAGGGATCTCTACTTGGTGTCTAGCTGCCGTGTTTAATACCTTTACTCAATTCCTAGGGTTTTCTTAATGAACTTTCTCATAGCTTCCTTCCCCTCAGTTGTTAGTACCTCAAGTAGCTTAGCTATAGGTACTTCGTTCAGTACCTTGAAGAATGTCTTTGTGGCTAGGTACCTACCATCTGTCTCTACCTCTATGTCTCGACAGACGTTCCATAGCTTATCCTGTATGCTTGACATGAAGTTTGCATCTATGCTGTCAGCTAGGTGAACTATCTCTGATTCAATCATTGTGAAGGGTACTGTACCGTGTACTTCAGCTAGACACCTAACTAATCTCTCTGGTGCACCTCTGTGTGCTAGTTCAGCAATTATGGTGAATTCATGGCTTAGGTACCAGTCATCTCTTGGTCTGTAACCACCTGTGACTGGGTCTCTCTCATATTGGTAGTACTTGAAGATGTCGTGTAGTATTGCTGTTGCTATTGTTAGGTCTAGGTCAACACTTATTGAGTACACATTGCGGTATATCTTCGCTATGGATTCGCTGATTAGGACTACGCTTAGTGTGTGGTCGATTAGTCCACCAGGGTATGCGTGGTGTTTTCTTGGTGCTGCTGGTGATTCCTCGAGTGTTATCTTTGGTTGTACGTTGCAGAATGTTATTCTCGGGTTTGTTAGTATGCTTATGACTACGTCTCTTATAGCTGGATCTCGTACTTCATGAGCTTTCTCGAGTAGGTGCTTGAGCTTACTCCTCGTGTCCATGGTCTCGATTTACCTTAGTCTTAATACTGTGTGGTAATTAGGTTTTTGGTGTATGTGTTGTGTGATGGTTGATGTTGTTTTGCTTACGAAGAATTCTCTATCTAGTGTTGGTGAGCGTATTCTGAAGCTTTGTTTACGTTCTCTGTACCTAAATGTTCCTGTTCATAGGTTAATTGTTGTTGATGGTGGATCTACTGATGGTACTGTTGAGTTCGTATCTAGGTACCCTAGGGTTGAGGTTGTCTATGACTACGGTACTAGGGCTACAGCTAGGTGCTTGGGTCTAAGGTTGTGTGATTGTGAGTACGTTCTTTTTCTTGACTGCGATGTGGTGTTGTGTAGGGATTGGTTTCGTAGAGCTTTTCGCTACTTCTCTAATTCTCGTGTTGGTGCTGTTGAGGGTTATCCACTACACATCGTTTCGAGTGGTGAGTATAGATTTGCTGTTGCTAGGTCTAGGTTCAGAGGTATTTTCCGTAGTGAGTTGGTAGAGGGTAAGAGGGCGTTTACAGGGGATACCCTGATTAGGAAGGTTGCTGTTGAGGGTATCTCTATTCCGAGCTATCTCCACGTATATGAGGATGAGTACATTAGGTGCTGGGTTGAGTCGAGAGGCTTCCTCTGGTTGAAGGTTCGTGACCCATATTGCTACCACTTTACACAGTACTATCGACCCATAGATGGCTACTACTCAGGTTACGTACTAGCTAAGAGACGTGGGGTAAGTGCGATATCACTTTTAAGAAGTACTGTACTCGACATACTACTCTCACCAGCAGCTCTTAGTCTAAGGGATATGAGTAGGATTCTACGGTACGATATTGAGAAGCTTCGTGGCGTTCTCTACGCTAAACTTAAAGAGCGTAGTAGCTAGGTTCTCTCAGTGATGAGAAGAGGGTCAACAGATGAGGTAAGTGAAGAGAACTTACCAGACTGATTACAGCTCAGTAACCTCCATCTCTCGTACGAGAAGCTCAACCAAGTTCTCAATACCAAAGTCCTCAAGTACTTTACGATCCTTCTCCTTAGCGTGTGTAATGGGGTACTTAGGAACAAGCTTACAAGCAATCACATCCCTAGCGGCTATATCGTAGACACCAATCCTACGTGCCAGTGCGCCAATCTCATTCTTATCCATAGCCACTACAGGTCTTATAACTGGCATTCGTATACTTGTAGATAGGAAGTAAAGGTTATCGAGGGTTTGTGAAGCTACTTGACCAATGCTCTCTCCGGTAACGATAGCTTTAGCTCTCTCACGTCTAGCTACTTCCTCAGCTACTCTATACATGAGTACCTTACACAGTAAGCACCTGTACCTACCTGCATTCGGTACTTTCTCATGTGCTCTACCCAGAGGAACTACGTAGAGTCTCCACCTATCTTGAGGAACCCATTCACGCAACCACTGAAGCACTCTCCTCGCTCGCTCTCTAGCTTCTTCACTAGTGTATGGAGTGAGATCACAGTAGATAGGTATAACCTCACAACCTCTCTTCATGACTAACCACGTTGCAACTGCACTATCGACACCACCTGAAATCAATGACACAACCCTACCCTCAACACCATACGGTAAACCACCGGGCCCCTCATGGAAGTCCTTAAATACATAGGCATACCTATCCCTGATCTCGACATAAATCGTGACATCAGGTCTCTCTAGATCAACCTTAAGACCCTTAACGTAGCTGAGTACATCACTACCCAAGATCTTCTTCAACTCAAGACTAGTGTACGGAAACCTCTTATTAGCTCTATTCACCTCAATAGCAAATCTCATACCAGGAGCTAAAACTGTCTGAGCTAACTTGATGACGGTATCACGTATGCTATCTAGAGACAGATCAGTTCTCACAGCGGGACTAACCGAAGTCACACCAAAACATCTACATGCAACCCTACAAACATCATCTACATGAGGTGTATAGATGATAATTCTCCCCCACTCACGATCTAGGACAGTACTCCCAATACCACACCTCTTGAGCATATGCAGTAGGTTGTCAATTAGCTTATCTTCCATCCTCCTCCTAACTACAGGTGACTTAACTGCAATTTCACCAAATCTCACTAAAACAGTATCGAACCTAAGAGTCACAGAAAAACACCATCCACGAACTTAGGTATTTTTCAAATCACTTCCTACTCTGTAGATCCTCTATAATTACCTCAGCTACCTTCCTACCTGATAGCAGCATACCACCGAATATCGGCCCCATCCTAGGTAAGCCATATAGCGTCGCAACAGCCATACCAGTTACGTAGAGACCAGGACACACTCTACCAGTGTACTCTACAACGAGCTTCTCAGCAACAGGTACATTCATTGATGAAAAGCCTTTTAACTCTAGCCTTAGCTTTGGTAACTTCTTCTTCGCTATAGCAATTACCTCAGCATCGTGACCAGTAGCATCTACGACAGCACTTGATACTATACCAATTGGATCTACATGAAGACCTGATAGCTGTACAGCAGACCACTGGGCAACAACACCACACACCTTAATCTCATCGCCCTCCTCCCTATACACGAGATCCTCAACAGATACACCGAGTATGATCCTAGCTCCTGCATCTATAGCTGAAGCAGCTAGCTTAGCGATCATCTCAGCTGGATCAACTACGTAAACTCCATCCTCAACCTCACTCAATCTACACCCAATCTCTCTCAAGATGCTGTCAGCAGGTGACTCAACAACGATCCTTGGGAACAGCATACCTCCCCCACCAATACCACCGCCAAAGCTTAATCTCCTCTCAAACACTACAGTCTTTAGACCAGCCTTAGCTAGGTACCTAGCAGCGGTCAATCCTGAAGGTCCTGCACCAACTATAACAACGTCAACATCACTACACTCATAAAGAAGCTCTAGAGCTGACTTCAGTATGTGTCTAGTTACAGCTAACTCACTTACCTCCCTAATACTCATACCCAGCACCTCTCGTAAAAATGTAGGGGAAACTTTATAAGTTTTCTACAAATTGTTGAGTAAGACGTGAGTGAGAAATCATGCACAGAAAGCTAGTGCTAGATGACATCGATGAAGCACTAATCTCCGAACTCCAAAAAGATGGTAGACTGAGCCTTGTTGACCTTGGTCGTAGAGTTGGCCTTAGACACTCAAGCGTTAGATCCAGGTTAATTAAGTTAGTTAAGGAGAACCTCATAAAGGTAACAGCACTTCTCAACTACAAGAAGCTAGACCTCAAGCTAGCTCTTGTAGGTCTCTCTGTGAGAAATCTTGAGAAGAACATGAGTAAGCTACGTAATCTCTGCCAGTGTCATCACGTTGTTTACCTCTTTCAACTCGTTGGTGGCAAGTACAACGTACTTCTTCTCTTCGTGTACAGGAATGAGAGCAAGCTCAGAGCATTTATCGAGAAGAGAATTCGAACAATTCCTGATATTGATGATATAGAGGTTACTCTAGTTGATACAGCAGTACCGATATTCCTACCAATTAGGTTGGGTGCACTAAAGGAAGCACCTATCTGTAGTCAGGAGTGCACTACCTGTGGTTTAAGAGAGGTTATCTGTACTGGCTGTGATGTAGGTAGGTGATTACCTTGTTACTTGAGCTACGTAGAGTAACCGTTAGTGTGGCAGGTAGGGTAGTACTCAAGGAGATTAACATGGAGATTGGTAGAAGGGAAGTTCACGTACTGCTTGGTCCTAACGGTGCAGGTAAGTCAACTCTTCTGAAGGCTATCATGGGTTTACCTGATTATGATGTTGTTGAAGGGGAAATGTACTTTGAGGATGTAAATCTCCTCAATCTAAAACCCTATGAGAGAGCTAAGCTCGGTATTGCTCTATCCCATCAGAATCCTCCAAAGCTAAGTATACGAACAAGCTACTTCTTCACTAAATTAATTGAGAAGTACGGTGGTAATTTCAAGGAGTTCATTGACTACTGCAGGAAGCTTAATATAGAGCACTTAATTGATAGAGAGCTCTTCAGGGGCTTTAGTGGTGGTGAGATTAAGAGAGTTGAGTTATTGACGGTGCTCAGTCAGAGACCTAAGTTAGCTCTTCTTGATGAACCAGATAGCGGAGTCGATATCGATAGTATTGTTCTCGTAGGTTCTCTAATAAACGACTTAGTTGATAGAGGAGCTAGCATCCTCCTCGTAACTCATACAGGTACCATACTCAAGTATCTCAGGAAAATCGATGTTGTTCACGTACTAATTGGTGGGAAGTTGATATACAGTGGTGATCCAGGTATACTACCTAAGCTCTTTGCTCTAGGTTATGAGAGGTTCCTCAATTACATAAGTACCTGCTAAGTTCGTTGAAAGAGATGACCAAATGCGAGAACTAGCGAGCCCCCACAGGTACTGTACCTGTACAGCGATCAATTATCAATCTAAAATGGTTAGTACGGTCATACCTAACTAGATCGTATCGGTACTAGATGATGTCTAATTCATTAGCTGTAGATGCGACAACTATCTTAGGAAACTTCACTTGCTCTGGAGGTACCTAGCTCGAGAATCTTCAGAAGCTCGTGGATACGCCTAGCAAGCTTCTCGAGATCTCTCATACCCTCAACATCATTTAGGACCTCTCCACTCTCAAATGCGTATAGGCAGACCCCTCTGAAACCAACTATCATCTCGTGCTTTAGGAAGAATGAGATTACGGTGTTCACAGCTTGTTCATGTCCATACCTTCTACCTATAGCAACGACACCACCTACCTTATTCCTCAGCCTCCCTCTCAAACACCATGTCCTATCGATGAACGCTTTAAGGATAGAGGGTACGCTATTGAAGTACACTGGAGTAGCTATGACTATCGCTTTAGTGCGAAGGAGGTAATCTACGAGGATCCTCATATCGTCCTCAATGATACAGAACTCCTTCCTCAAACACTCTCTACATCCCCTACATGGCTGTATCCTGAAGCTCCTCAACATAACTGTAACAGGGTTCAGACCTAGTTCGCTAAACCTCTTCGTAAGGTATTCACATACGAGATCTGTATTCCCTCCAGGTCTAGGACTTGCACCTACTACGAGTACGTCCATAGCCTATCACCAGTAAGACATAGATGTTACTTGGTGGAAACGTTTAACGGTTGAAGCTAAGCTCTTCTCAGCTAGGTGTAGTGTATGTAGAGCTTGCCACGCATGGAAAATGTATTATTGAGGGATCACTTACGATGCTGATGAGAATTCACCTGTCTTCACTACGTAGCTATAGACTTGTTCAATACTGTTGTTGCATCGTATAGCTGTGCTCTATCGGATGGGTGGAGAGGATATTGTTGTTAGGCTTGAGAACTACATAAAGCTTTTAGAAGGAAAAGGGGTCTAGCTAAGTTTGTGAGTTTTTATTACTGGGCTCTCTAATTCTAATTCCTTGATCTAGGTGATGAGCTAGGGGTGTAACCGATCTGGTGATGTGAGGTAGTCTCGCTGAGGTATTGACCATGGGTAGGGTAGCTGTTGTACACCATAGATTGCAGGCACGTGGTGGAGGTGAGTTCCTAGCTGTAGCAACAATAAATGCACTCAAGAAGGCAGGTCATGAAGTATGGTTAATCAGTAACGATAGGTCTATCGATGAGGTAAATAGGTCTATTCAGGTAGCGTACGGTAGGAGTATTGAAGTTGATAGACATATCAAACCTCTCTACGGTCTCTTGAGCAGAGTGAAGAAGTTCTCACTATATCAGAGGATTCCTGTTCTCATAACAGCGAGAAACCTTCTTAAGAAAGGCCTTGTTGACCTAGTGATTAATGTTCATGGCGACATGGTACCCATATCCATGCCAGGTAAGTACATACTGTACTGTCACTACCCAACAATAGTTGCTATACACGAGAGTCCAAGGTATCGGAGATTCCCTCTAAACATCTACGTGAAACCGTACCTATACCTACTCAAGAAGTGGAAACCAAGAAATGAGGTGGTGCTCTGCAATTCGAACTTCAGTAAGAAGGTCATAAAGCAGATTTGGGGTATTGATGCTAAGGTACTTTACCCACCTGTTCCCATAGATGACTTCTCGAGAGCTAGCTCACGTACTGATAGAGAACCCCTAGTGTGTTCACTTGGGAGATTTACTCGTGAGAAGAGGTATGAGGTAGTAATCAAGGCCTTGCCTAAGGTGATTAGCGAGGTACCAGAAGCTAGGTTGGTGCTCATTGGATCGGCACAAGCTGTTGACTCTCGTAGGTACTTAGCTGAACTTCGTCACCTAGCTGAGAAACTTGGTGTCAGTAAATTTGTTGAGTTCAGAGTAGATGCTCCATTTCGCGAAGTAGTTGATTTACTGGGTAGGTCTATGGTGTATGTACACGCTATGGTGAATGAGCACTTCGGTATATCAATTGTCGAGGCTATGGCTGCTGGTTGTGTACCTGTTGTTCACGCATCTGGTGGTCCTTACGAGGATATTGTGGAGTACGGTAAGTGGGGTCTCTACTTCAGGAATGTTGATGAGTTGTCTGAACAGATTATCAAGCTCTTAACCAATAGAGATCTGTGGTTGAAGTATCACAATCTAGCTATAGAGCGTAGTAAGTGCTTCAGTGAAGAAAAGTTCATGACCGCTATTGTCGAGATTTCTGAGCAGCTACTCTACGGGGCTTGAGTAGTGTACTGGTTAGTAAGCTACATAATCTACGTTGAACTGTAGGGAAGGGATCTAAGGTCTCAAGGACATAAGCTCCAAGAAGTTTACTAAGTCTAAGGTATTCTCTTCTAGCTAACTTGTAGTACCATAGAGGATGCTCCTTCCTCCTCTCGTATGATACCTCTGGAGGCACGTCGAATACGATGACTAGACTTGGCTTAGGAACTACGTAGTAGTATAGGTACTCTAGGAATTTTGGTACAGGGTAACCAAGGCACTTGAACCTAATGAAGTAGTCGTAGAAGTACCTATCAGCTATTACCCATCTACCTCTAAGGAAGTTGAGTATGAGCTTACTACATATGTAGAGTACTAGGTCTACGTACTGAATGAATGGTCTTAATCTAGGTAATATGTGTCTCCTAATGTGTTGACGGAATTCAGGTGTATAGGTCATTACTTCACTTGGTCTTACCTCGACGACCTTACTCTTTAATTTTGAGAGTAGGGTTGTGAGTGGGTGTCTGAAGAAGTGTATGTGAATAGCGTCTATACCTAACTCCCTTAACCATTTAGCTGTCTCAATAGCGTGTGTAGATTTTCCAGAACCATCACATCCTGTGAATACGATGAATCTCCATCTCCATATCTTCCTCAGGTACTCATCATTTAGCAAGATAGCAACGACAGCTAGTATGAGAGCGTATGCCATCTCTAGCAGTGGTATGGGTACTAGCAATGATATGCGAAAGGTATTTGCTCTATCTCTAGTCACATAGTAGAATACCGCTACTACCCCAGTGGCGATTACTAAGGTGACAATAGGTCCAAGTACTAGTCTCAGAAGTAGGTAAAGTGCGGTGAGTGTAAGTAGCAGTATCTTCATCTTCATGTAGCTCAACTCACTATACACTACGACAGGTAACTAGCTAAATCAATTCCTCCAATCCTCACCTAACTCGAGCTACTTGGTACTGAAGTAAATGAAGAGTAAGAGCTAAAGTCACTGATTGAGTTTTACTAGGTGGGATTGTACTTGTCCCTACTTGAGTACCTTGGTGGTGCTGAGAGGATTAAGAAGTACGAGGTGTATACTGAGCCAGAGCTAGAGTTTGTAGCTAAGTTCCTGAATACCTACAGGAGTACATACGTGATAGTTCTGTTTCTAGCATGTGAGGTGAATTACGAAGGTAGAGCAAGGGCATCACTCTCCTATGGTGATAGGTTGCTGATAACCAAGCCAGATGGTACATTACTCATCCATGAGAATAGAAAGAGAGAACCAACTATATGGAACCCACCAGGTTCAACACTTTACGCTACGGTTGATAACAATATATTGGTGATCAAGAGTATACGTAGGAACCCACCAGAGACTGTAGTTGTTGAGTCACCCTGTGTGTACCTACTGCTTGGTGCTAGGTGTGTAGCGGGTGAGTTTAAGCTGTGGGGTTCTGAGAAGGATATGGTTGAGTACGTGTTTAGAAATCCATCTCTCATAGAGGAGGGGTTCAGACCACTTCACCGTGAGTTAAAGACCTTAGTTGGTGAGATAGATCTCGTAGGTGTGGATGCGAGAGGTAATCTAGTTGTGCTAGAGTTCAAGAGGAGTACAGCAGGACCTGAAGCAGCACACCAACTTCAACGCTATGTTGAGTACATTAAGCACGAACGTGGGGTAGAGAATGTGAGGGGTATTCTCGTTGCACCATCGATAACTCCTTCAGCATACAGACTACTGACTAAGTACGGTCTAGAGTACAGGAAATTGGAACCACCTAGGCACTAGCTAGCAAACCAGAGAAATCCTTATTTAATCAGTGATGTATCTGTGTGCGGTGCAGTAAATGTCACAAGAGATATACGACGTAATCATAGTTGGTGCTGGTCTCTCCGGTTGCTACTTAGGTAAGTTAGTTGCTGAGAAGGGGTTCAACGTACTAATTATTGAGAGGCTTTCACGTGAGAGAATTGGGGATAAGGTCTGTGGTGATGGTATTGGTCTCCATCACTTCAAGAGATTAGGTATACCTGAACCTACAGGTCCTGAACTCTGTATGAAGATAACTAAGTCAAGGGTCTATGCACCAGATGAGAAGTCGTTTATAGATGTTGAGGGTGAGGGGTTCACAGTAAATCGCCTTTACCTTGGTCAGCGATTTCTGAGGGAAGCTGAGAAAGCGGGTGCTAAGTTACTCGATCAGCATCAAGCATATGCGCCGATTATTGAGGGTGACCAAGTAGTTGGCGTTAAGGTTCTCGACCTGAGAACAGGTTCTAGACGTGAGTTCAGGTGTCGTGTACTCGTTGATGCTAGTGGTGTCATTCCTGCAATTAGGTTAAAGCTACCACGTGAATGGTGGGTTGCTGAGGTACCTCATAGAGAGGACTACTGTATAGCATACCGTGAAATACGTGAGCTAGATGTGGAAGTAGATGACCCCTCAACCATAAGGATATACCTCAGTAGTGTGATTGCTCCTGGTGGTTACTGGTGGTTCTTCCCTAAGGGTAAGAACGTAGCTAACATAGGTCTAGGTCTTCAGTGGAAGAGAGGTGCTCCTAATCCACTTCACCAATTCAGGAAGTATATTGAACCTAGATTTCCTGGAAGGGTAGTACATGGTGGTGGAGGAATAGTACCTACTAGGAGACCAATATGGTCATTTGTGTGGAATGGTTTTGTAGCTATTGGAGATGCTGCGTGTACAGCAAATCCAATTCACGGCGGTGGTATAGGTCCATCACTACTCTCGGCCTACTACGCAGCAGAAGCTATAGAGAAGGCTCTTGTTGAGAGACCATCAGTAGATGTCCTATGGATTCTCAATGTTAGGTACATGAAGGACTACGGTGCCAAGCAAGCGTCATTGGATTTGCTCAGGAAATTCCTTCAGAAGCTAAGTGATGAGGAGCTAAACTTCTTGATTAAGAGTGGCGTGGTTACAGGAGCTGAAGTCTACGGTATGAGTTCAACCGGTACACTTACCGTGACACTAGTTAGCAGGATAATAAGCATTGTACGAGCACTCAGGAAACCTAGCTTACTACTGAAGCTCAAGGTACTAGCTGACTACATGAGTAAGGTAAGGGAGCTGTACCTTAGATTCCCACTATCACCACGAGAATTCCCCAAGTGGAAGAGCGAGGTAGAACACATACTACTTCAAGCACACCATGACTTAGAACTTGAAACAGGCACCACACCACTAAGCTAAGTACACTCACGTAGCAAGGATTTTTTCTCACTCCTCTAAGTGAGTGTCTTGAGTGATGAAGGTGCCGCAGCCACCGAGCTTGTGAGGAGCAGGCGAGGGCTAACTGACAACTATAGCAACTCAACAGCTTGGAAGCAGCTTGCTTCACTCAATCAGCAACGCGCACCGATCATCACTACTCAAGTGAGAGGAGGTTCATCATCTTGAGAATACGCTACGGTTACACTATCATCGTCGCTATGTTAGCTATCTTAGGCCACCTCTCAGCAGCTTCCTTAGCTACAGGTCCAAAGATCTCCGATGCCTTTGGATCACCTTCCGGTGTACAGAGGACAACAGCATTATCCTCAAAGCAAATCCATTCACCTGTTGGTCTTCTATAGGGCTTTCTCTGCCTAATCACTATGGCTCTCATGATTTGCTTACGTAGCTCAGGTTTACCCTCTCTAACGGATACAACAACCATATCACCAACACTTGCTCCAGGTATTCTCCTCCAAACAGTCTTAGCTCCCTGACCAACAACACCTATAACTCTAACTAACCTAGCACCACTGTTATCGGCTACAGGAACTAATGAGTTTATGAATATTGCTGGTGGTATGTGGAACTTGTAACCTACACCGGTAACCTTAGCTCCTCTCTTAGCCATAGTGATCGCCTAGGTAGGTGCTACATTGTGTCTAAATAAGATTTTCCTTCATCACTCTTACTTTGTAAATTGTCTCTCCGTAGCTTCCTTAACACGTTATTAATTTCTTCACCATTCATGAGTAGTAGGTCGGGGTTCACTAGGTAGCAGAATAGTACCTCATAAGGTCTAGGAGGTACGTGAATTAGTACTCCAGTTCTGAACCACTGCTCAATAACCTTAATGAAGCACCTACCCGCTTGGTATACAAGTCTAGAGTATAGGTAAGGTCTACAGCTCCTATAGTCGAGATCTGTTATTTCCTTGAGGAAGGTATTCACAACTTTACTCTTTGGAAAGTACTTCAACAACTTTCTACATAGCTTTGCTAGTGTTGACGTATCAGCACTTACATGATTATTAACTTCCTCACCTAGGGTAATTAGTACAGCACTCAACCCTACACATGCTAAGCTCAGAACGTTTAAGTACTCAATGCTGTTTTTCAGGAATCTATATAGCGAATCTAACTCAATTCTCCATACCTTATCCCTGTGTTGCTCTAGGTACTCAATACCTCTCTTTAGGTGTCTTTCATTGATTTTAGCTATGTACACCAATTCAGTGATCAAGAAATCACCCTCAGGTACCTATTTGAGGTGATCAGTAAGGGGGTCAAAGGTCATCGAATTCCCTCGGGGAGTTATGTCATCATCGTGTATGTGCTACATGGAAATACCTAAAAACTCTACTCTCGAGACTGAGTTTGTGATGAGGCTAGACCATTCAGAGAGGTGAAGAAAAAGGCCGCCGCTGAATTAGTTAATGCAGGTAATTTCTATGACATGCATTAGGAAGCTGATTGGTGGTTCCATCCTCTATGGTGATGACCTACCTACTGGGTGTAGGTTATGTCTTAGAGGTAGGAAGTCTGTCATCTTCATCACGGGTCTCTGTAATGTTAAGTGCTTTTACTGTCCTATTGACGAGTCTAGGTTTGGTGTTGATGTAGTTGCTGTGAATGATGTTCCTGTTCCTCTCGGTAATGAAGATGAGATGTTGGAGTGCATTGCTCGTGAATGTGAGGTGTGTTGTAGTTATGGTGTTGGTATTACTGGTGGTGAGCCATCTCTAGTAATTGATCGAGTTGCTAAGGTAGTTACGTACCTGAGAAATTGCTTTGGTGAAGATTTTCACGTACATATATACGTTCACGCAAGAGGAATTGATTCTGAAGTTGCGAAGCACCTAGTTACTCTATGTGATGAGGTTAGAGTGCACTCACTCTCTTGTGATGAGATTCGTAGAGCATTGAGATATCTTGAAGTTGTGCGTAAGGCTGAAGCCTCGCGAGCAGTGTTAGGGATTGAGGTCCCTGTGATCCCAGGTCAGGTTCAGCATTATGTTGACCTGGTACGTGTAGCTCGTGAGTGTGGTGCCTCGTTCGTTAACCTAAATGAGTTAGAGATGACTGGTGTTGGTGAGCTTAAGCTTCGTGAGCTAGGTTACAGGATTAGAGCTAACTCACTTACAGCTGTGTTAGGGAGCTATGAGACAGGTGTCAGAGTTATTGAGGAGATTTCCCGTAGAGGTCTCGACATTACCGTACATCTGTGTACAGCTGAAGCTAAGGATAGTGTTCAGTTGAGGACTAGACTCTACATGAAGTCCACGGTAACTACGATGCCCCATGAAGAGGTTACGGATGAAGGTACTATCAGGAAGGTATTGATTTCCTCCAACCCTAATCATATTGACGAGTTGATTGAAGTAATTACGAAATTCATACCGAGCAACCTCATTGTACGAGTTAATGAGCAAACACTTGAGGTACCTGTATTCGTGCTCAAGATACCTCAGCTTAGTAAGGTACTCAAGGAGAGAGCTAGCTACCTAGCTATTGTCGAAGAAGTTATTCGTGGTAGTGAACGAGTTGTAGTGAGTAGGCTCAGCTTAGGGGGTTCTCAGTAAGAGAGTTTAAGGTGTCTACCTTGTGATGTATTGGGGATTACTGTGATCAGAAGGAGTAAGGTAGCACTTGAACCATATCAGTTAGAGTCTGGTCCTGTTCCTGAAGAGATATACCACGGAATTCACCTTCCCGAAACATTTCACGAGAAGGAGTATCGACTTGTCGATCTCTCATACATACTCTATGCTGCACAAGGTGTTAGAGAGAAGAGATGGGGGATAAGATTTCGAACAGTTCCCTCTGCTGGTGCTACCTATCCACTGGAGGTGTACGTGGTTGCTCGAGCTGTTGAGGGTTTAAGTCCTGGTATCTACCACTACGTTGCTGAAAGTGTGACAGAGCACTATCTAGAGCGAGTATCTGACCTCGATGCGGTACCCGAGCTAGAAAAACTCATGGGTAAGGTACCCTGTTCACTGATCATTTCATCCATATATGAGAGGACTACAGCTAGGTACGGTCATAGGGGGATTAGATACGTTCACCTAGAGGTTGGTCATTTACTACAGAATGTGTGGCTTATGGCTACCCTCCTTATGTCTGACATAGAGCCTATCCCTATTCCACAGGAACTAGAGGAGAGATTGAGGAATATTGTGAGTGGGAGACCTCATATGCTAATTCACGTAGGTTATGGTAGTGGTGTTAGGAGTATCGCTCCTAAAGATGAGTTTACAGAAATCCCAATTCTTAAAGAGGTTGAAGTTCTTGAGTTTGAAAGGAGTTCCCTACCTCTTGCTATCGCTGTTAGAGAGCGGAGATCCGTTAGAGAGTTCAGTAAGGGTGAAGTGCTGAAGTTTAGTTCGTTATGTAGGTTGTTAGTTGCTGGTTCAGGTTACGGTAAGTATGGTTACAGGACATATATACCGCTGAACTTCAGTGAGTATACTTGCGAACTATTTGTAGTTGTGAGGTCTGTTAATGGTATTGAGCCTGGTGTCTACCGCTACAATCCTCTACGCGGTGTACTGGAGCTAGTTAGGAAAGGAGCTGTCTATGCTGAGTTAGCTGATGCGTGTCTAGGTCAGGAATGGGTTGAGAATGCTCAAGTAAACTTCGTGATCCTCGCACGTAAGACATCACTTAAGAGAGTAGGTACGTACGTAGCAGAGATTGAGGCTGGTCAAATGTGTCAGAACATTTGTCTACAAGCTACAGCACTTGAGCTAGGTAGTGTACCCATCGGTGCATTCTATGATTTTGAGGTACTGAGAGTTCTAGGTGTACCGCTTGAGGTGTATGAACCTCTGTACGTGTGCTCGGTAGGTGTTAGGTGGTGAGATGTGGTGAAGAGATCTAATGAGCTAGATGTTGTAGATAAGGTACTTAGCAAGGCTGAGCGCCTAATCAATGAGGGTAGAGTAGTTAGAGTTAGCGATCGCTTATTCTATGTCATTGGTGATCACATGAAGTACTTCGTCCGTGTAGGACCTGAAGGACCTCACTGTATGTGTGAGGGCTTTAAGAAGAGAGGTTTTTGTTCGCACTCTATAGCTGTTATGATGGTTCTACTAGGTAGGTATGATGTTAAGGTACTTGAGGAGAAGGTTAGGGAGAGGTTACTGAGAGATAGGCAATTATTAGGTAGGGGCAGGAAAATGAGGTAACTTAGAGTATTGGTGAAAAATCAAATTACTCTCCACTACTCACTTGTGAGCACGGTGAACTACTTGGATGTCAAGAGTACTCTAGTGTTTCTCGTTAAGTCCTATGGATTACTAGGTATATTCCTCATATCATTTATTGGTAACGCTATACCATACATCACAATACCCTACCTAGTCGTAGTAATGACGTACGTTGGTACGGTTAAGGTAAATCCTCTAGTAGTTGGTATTATTAGTGGTATTGGTGCAGCCTTGGGAAAGGTTGTAGTTTACCTTCTAGGTAGATTAGCTGGTAAGTTTGTCTCAGAGGAGAGGAAGGAGCATTTAATTAAGTTCGTGCTAAAGTTCGAGAAGGAAATTTTCCTAGCTATCCTAATTCTTGCTGCCACACCATCCCCAGACGATGTAATTTACATACCTGTTGGAGCATCTAGGTACCCACTTTTGAAGTTCTTTATAGCGTGTGCACTGGGTAAGGTTGTGATATCATCATTAACAGCGTCTTTCGGCTGGTTCCTTGGATCAGGTCTTGAACTACTTGGTATACCTTGGTACCTACAGTTTATAGCACTACTAGCTCTTTCGCTCTACCTACTATACCTAGCTCTAGCCATTAAGTGGGACCTAGTTCTGAGTGCCTTCGAAGAGAACTGGATTAAGGGCTTACTCACACTACTCAAGGAGGTAAGGTCTAAAGCTCTTCCAAGACCTAGAGTTAGTAGGTGATGAGGGCACTCGGGACTGAGATGTGTTGTGATGTATTTTCCGCATTGCTGATGATGTACTAGGAAAACTTATTACTAATACATCGATTCCCTACTCTGGATGAAGAAGACCTCGGATTCTGAATTAGTGATGATGCTTCCCCACGTTTCAGATATTCAGCTAGTAGCGGCTTCCTCACCTATCAGAACCCCTCCTTCATCACCAGGTTAATAGAGATGTGAGAGTTTATATACCTCAGATTTTAAGCTTGTATCCGTTAGTCATGAGAGGTAGATCAGTTAGACAGAGGAGAGTAATTCATCCAGTAATTGCCTTACTCGAGGAGTACGGTAGGGGTATAGAGGATCTACTCTACGCTAATTTACCGAAGGACTTGATCACCGCGAAGGAAGGTGTTAGGTATAGGTACAGTCTATTGAGTACAAGTGAATCCCTACGTAAGTTCATTGATGAGTACCGTAGTGTTGCTCATGTTGATGAGCTATATAGGTATGTACTCTTCATGGCAACTACCTTGTCTGCTGTTGGTAGAGGTCACGTAGTTATGGAGCCTCTTTACAGATCAATTAGGGATCTGTACGATAGTGGTGAGTTTAGGGATGTAGTGACTGGTTCTGTACGTGAGTTCACTAAAGTTAGGGATGTAGCTGAGGAGTTCATTAGGATGTATGGTGAGTACTCTGGTCGTTCACTATCAGTATCGGTTGAGGAGCTAACTAAGGTTTGGATAAGGACTGCACGGAGGATTGAGTGGATCTGTAGGGTTAAAGCTGATGACTTAATCTCGTACCTAGCGCGTTTCACATCAGTTCGTAGATTCATGGTGGAATTGATGCGAGATTTCGTCTACTATGTGGTGAAGGGAGGTAAGGTATCAAAGAGTATAAGATTACTGACTAAGTGGTCTTGTCACCCGAAGATAACTGCTCCACTAGCTATCGAAATATGTAGAAGAGGGAAGTACGTTGAGTACGTTGCTCCAATAGACATGTACACAGCTACCGTTGTCTTTAGGTCAGGTCTCTTCACGTTAATTAGCGGTGAGAAGGTCAATGTATTACTAGCTAAGTTGGAGAGAGCTAAGGAAAGAGGTAGTACTGTCATCTTAAAACTGAGTAAGTGGGATGATGTTGTTCAGAAGCTTCTCCACATAGGTCAAGACCCTATAGCTCTTGAAAATGCTCTATTTAACATAGGGTACAGATTCTGTCGTACATCTACGTGCGATAAGTGTCCTCTAGCTAACTACTGTAGGAACTACCCGGTAAAGGTGAAATAGCTTTAAATCAGTTAAGTAAGCAACATAGTGGTGATGAGCTCTTGCCCGTCTGAGCTATGACGATAAACTGCGGGACTGAGCTCAGTGCACATCACCAATGCGAGTAATTTAAGGTGGAATTAATCAATAACAAATAGATGTCTTCTCTGGGATGAGGAATCTTCGGCGGCGATTGAGAGGTGACGAGTGAGGGAGTCACCGACCGCAATCTACTACCTTCTCTAACCTATGAACCTTTAGACCGCACCCTGTACACATGAGCATCCTCGTGTAGGCTAGTGAGTCCAGTATTGCCGAGTACACAACTCTCTCACGAACTAACCATAGGGTTGATGAGCATCGAGGACAGGAACCCATTTGTCTCAGTAATCTAGGTCTTACCCCCACGATCTCTACGAAGTAGTCCCTAATCAACCTCCTACACACAACACCCTCTAGATTAGCTAGTGTAGTCGGTAGTGAGTGTACGTGGAGTACGGAAGGTATTATGTCAGGTAACCTCCATAGTTCGCCACTATCTTTCAACCACCTCACAACTCTAATGTAGATAGTTGTCGAATAGGGTGCTAGAAGTAGAGTAGGTTCCTTAGGTCTAATCACACCATTGAGTACAAACCGCAGGAATCTATAGGGTGCTTCCTTGTATTCAGGTACAGGGTACACCCACACCTTAAATTTCAGTGAACCCCATGTACACGTGAGAAGACCATACTCACCCTCAAGTTCAACAATACCATCTACCCAATACTTCAAATACTGCTTAACAGCCCTAACCCAATTCCTCAGCTCAGTACCCAAAGAAGTCACCTAACGAAGTACTTATTAGGGGAGACACAGTACGGTATCTACGGTGATGAAGCACCTCGGCAATGTGATGAGTTGTGATTAGGCGGGCAGCAACTGACTCTCTCACTTCAATAGCTCTCCGATGAGGCTGTGATGAGTGTTGGGGCCGAGACAGATTAGTGAAGAGACCCCCAATCGCTGAGTTCATCACACCTTAACTACCTCCCTAATGGCTTCTGGAGGTACGTAATCAGTAACATATATGTGATCCGTAGCTCTGTACACTCTATGACCTAACCTCCTCAGCAACTCAACATCTATAACCAGAACTGCAGGTCTACCCTTCCTCTTACCAACTACAACAGCGTCCTCAAATCTATCGGTTAGGTGAACCCACATCCTCTTCATAGGCTTTAGCCCCTCCTTCAGTATCCTAGGTACATTCTCAACAGCTGTACCGTGGTACAGTATTTTCACTTCCCGATCCTCAATATAGCTTATCTTGACCCTGATGCTATGTCCGTACCTAGCTCTTATCTTGTTACCAATAATCTCGAACCTACCCTTGGGATCTAGCTGAGCTACAGCAATTACGTGCTCTTTAGTAACCCACTGGTAGAGATGTCTATTACGCCACTTCTTACGAATAGCTTCAACCAGTTCATCAATATCAACAAACCCTTCATCATCTAATTTCAACCCTACAACCTGAGGAAAGTGCCTGAGTAATCCTGACATGAGTTTACTCAACATCTCACGTCTACTACCCGATAAGAATATCCTAGTAGGTTTCCCACAGTGTACCTCGTCTTCAGTAAAGGCACCACAGACAGTACACCTACGTATATCTGGCATCACCATGATCTCACCAATAGCGCTATAGCCTCAGTCTGCCCAAGCTCGATCACTGATCTCACGCTGGCGTAAGGCACATCATCGGCTAAGTAGGGCATCATCTACCCTACTGATGAACTCCTCCTCACGTCCACGCAAGATAACACCAGAAGCAGCAAATGCATGACCATCACCGACACCACCAAACTCAGAGCATAACCTAATTACCTCTGATAGAGGTTTAGCTTTACCCTCACTAACTAACTTCTCGAGTAGATTAGTAACTCGGAACGACACCTTAGTGTAGTCGTGCTCTAACTCACCAAGTCCCGGTACTTCTCTCCTCATGTACATCATACCTGCGATGTACTTATCCTCCTTAATCAAGTCCTTCCTTCTATACCTAAGGTAAGACGTGAAAAGACCAATAACCTTAACACCAAGACCATCAAAGAGATTACCTACATGAAACCATTGAACAGATCTAAGTACCCTAAGCTCCTTCTCAACAAGTTCCTGTGCTTCTCTAAACTTAGTGTCTCTTAGCTTCTGCAGCTTCTCAACCATATCGAGAGCAAGATCGTGAAGGCCATGGATGCAGATGTCAATAGCCATCTCTGGTCCTCGCTGGTAGTAGCCAATAGCTGCTAAGGTAGTTAACTTAGCTGAGAGCGACCTGTAGCTATCTCTATATCCGTGAAAATCAATGAAGTAATCCTCCCTACCTCTGTACTTCCTAACAACAACGGTCCTCCTATTGAAGCACTCACGCAAGATCTCTCTACCCAAAGCACTCAACCAAAGGTTACCAGTTATCTCAGCTGCACCGACTACAGGTAGGTACGAGAACGCAGAGACTTCACTACTTATAGCACGAGCTAGGTAGTACGTAACTATGGAAGCAGAAGCATCCTTCTCACCAGAGAACTCAAATAGCTCTGGATTTAGGTGAAGAACGTGACCAAGCTCAGCAACTCTACACTCTTCAGGAAAATCGTGGTGATCAACTACAACAACTAAGTTATCTCGACCAATTCTCCTAGAAACCTCGTGGATCTTCACTAAGTGAGGTGAACCAAGATCAACATACATGACAAAACCCTTACTCACGCTATGTACCTTCTCAATAATTTCAGGAAGGACCTTCTCAACACAAATAGTCTTAACCCTAAACCCTCTTGTCTCAAGTGCTAACTTCATTAACGCAGCCGATACGACACCATCTGCATCATCGTGGTGAATTAACAAGCAATCACTAACACCTACCTTAAGTATTGTTGAAGCTATCTTCTCGACATGCTCCTTGAAACGCTCAAGAGACAAAATATCTACACCTCACAGTACTTACTAGAGCTCTACAACTAAGGCTCCCTAAGTAGTTAATTAATTACTCTGTCATCGTAAACATGAACTTAGGTGTTTTCTCATGAAGTGTGAGATCTGTGGTGAGAGAGAAGCTACGTACGTATGTTCTAGGTGTAGGAGGTTAGTGTGTAGTCAGTGCTTCAATGAGATGAATTACCTCTGTAATCACTGTAGTAGGTACCTCGATACCCTTAGACAGGACTACGTGGTGTACCTAAGTCATGTGCAGAAGCTATGTAATGAACTCAAAGTACGTATGTCAACTCCACAGTGTAGGCTATGTCCGATAGCTCTTGAGCTAGCTCTAACATTGCTGAAGGGTGTTCGTGATGTGAAGAGAGCCTCAGAAGTACATAGGTTTGATGATGTGACTAAGATAGCTGATACTGTGGAGAAGGAATTGACTACAATAGCTATGTATTTTCTGGTTTCTCGCAACCTAAGGAGCCTAAGGGAGAGAGTTGAGTGAAAGTGTCACCCCCTTAAAAACACATTAAGGTACTTTACTAGTGGGTGTTGTCTCTGCTAGCTAGAGAACTACTTGAAGAGCTTAGTGTCGAGGTACTTGATGTAGAGCTTGAGGAAACCCGTGGTTACTTAGCTATAACGTACCTACTCGAGCTATCGGAGGGTGTTGCAGTACCTATTTCTGAATTTCACACAACTGACTTCTGGGTGTTGATTGTTCCACTGAATTTACTTGGTTTAGTAGCATCGTACTTAGTGCTTAGATCGAGATTGAGCGAGATCAGTGATTTCTCCTTAATTGCTATTGTTGTGAGTGGTCTCTATGTGGAGTTCATCTTCGTTCGCTGTAGTGGTTTTGCTGTGTATCCAGCGAAATCTTTACTATCTCTCTAAACCTTAGTTATGCACTGTTATGGGTATTAGGGTTCTCGTAACTGATGTTGATGGTGTTTTAACGGATTCGAAGGGAAGACTTGATTTGAGAGCTATTTCTCTTCTCCGTACTCTCGAGGAGAAAGGTATCTCGGTAATCCTTGCATCTGGTGCTTCTCTTCCAACTCTTCTCTCTCTACGTAGGTACCTAGGTACTTCAGGTCCTGTAATTGCTGAGAACGGTGGAGTCATCTACATTAACGGTATGGTTGAGGTATTAGCTAAGAGAGATCCCGTTCTTGAGGCATGGAGTGAATTACGTAATGTACTACGTGACCTAGTTATCGAGAGTGCGACTTCTTTTGCTCGGTTAACAGATGTTGTGTTTAGACCTAGATCTAAGTCCTTAGTCGATTATGTATTACTTAGGTCGAGGAGTGTCCTCGAGAAGTACCCAGATCTCGAGCTGGTTTACTCAGGTTTCTCCTTTCACCTCAAACCAAGGTCTACTAGTAAGTACAGGGCGCTTCTCCTCGTGTTGGAGAGACTTGGTCTACACCTAGATGATGTTCTTGCAGTTGGTGATAGCGAAGTGGATTTAGAAATGCTAAGGTATAGTCCGTACAGTGGTGTGCCTGCTCATGCACCGGAATGCGTTAAGAGCGTTGCTAAGTACGTATCTCAGCATCCCTACGCTATGGGTTTCATAGATGTGGTGCTTCACTACCTCGGTAAGGAACTAGCTCCTTCTTCACCTACATTCTCACCATAGTACCTCCCTCTATAGAGCTTATGTGGTTTCTCAACTAGCTTAATCAACACTAACTGAGCTACTCTAGCACCTACCTCAATCTCGATACCATTCGGATTCAGTACCAGTAGCATCGCTTCTCCTCTACCTACGTAACCTGGATCCCAAACAGCTAAGTTGATAGAAGCACCCATACGAAGTAAACTAGACCTCGGAAAGGCAATACCAACACAGTCCTCAGGGATAGACACAACCTCTCTAAACCTAATCTTGTACACTCCTGGCTCAAGTACGTAGATACCTCCTCTAGGCTCAACCTCCTCACAATGAGGTAGCTCTACACCACTCCTCCGAATAGCTCCTCTACCACAAAATACAAAGACTCTCTCGAGAGTTAAGTCAATACCAGCAGGCTGTATCTGCTCCACAGATACTGACTCGATAAACTTAGACACCAAGATCCCAGGTAGAGCACACATACTAATCCACCTTCTCTACAACCACTATCATTCTCCAACACCTACAATCTCTAGATAACCTACACGAAGTATCGTAATCACCAAAGCACTCAAATACCTTAAATCCGAGTAACTCCAGTATAGTGAGTAATTCCTGTGGAAAGAATACCCTAAGCTTTAGAGTACCAACATCAACCCACGAACTACCATACCTAACCCTTAACCTCCAGACCTCAAGTTGATTCACGTAATCGACATCAAGAAGCTCAAGATCATAGCGATCACATACAGATTCTGGAATTGTGTAGGTATCTAGGAAGTAACCCCTAGGATTCGCTACATCGATAATGTAGAGACCACCAACCCTCAACACCCTCCAAACCTCCCTTAAATGGGACACAACATCGTACCTAGAGACTAAGTGTCTAAAGGTATCGAAGAGACAGGTACACACATCAAAAAAGTCCGCCCTAAACGGCAGACACCTCATATCACCACAAATACCAGAACCAAGAGCCAACCTCCCTCTATTCCTCGCATAGTACAGCATATCCCTACTCAAGTCAATACCATAAACCTCATACCCACACCTGGCAAGCTTGTGGACATGAGTACAGGTACCACAACCCAAGTCAAGAACTCTACGAACACGAACACCAGCTAGCTCAAAGACATCAATCAAGAACTCTACCTCCCTATCAACATCAAGACGTGAAAAAGCAACCTCATACAGTTCAGGTCTAAGGTATATACTCAAGGAACTTCACCTCAGCTTAGGTCCAGTTCATCATTTCTCAGAAGGCGGTAGTTCATCACAGAGAGAAAACCCTAACACATAGAGAAGAAAAGTATTGAGAAAACATTAACTTACTCTCTACACAATCTCTAACTCACCTCACTAATCCCCAATCTCTTAATCCACTGTAAATCATCTCAGCAGCAAAAGCAGCTATGACAATAGAGGTCAACCTACTCACAGCAACAACACCACTTCTACCAAGTAACTTCATGAGTGATCGAGAGAATCTCAGGACTAGGTAGGTCACTAAGGTAGCAAGTACAATAGCTATCAACGTAGCAGCAAAACCATACCTATACGGTAGAACAAGTAGGAGAGTTATGGTTCCAGGACCTACCAGTAGTGGTGTGGCTATGGGGACAACAGGTACATCCTCACGATACGCAACCTTAGTCCTAGGTAAACCACTGAGAGCATCGATAGCTATAGCCATGAGCAAAACACCACCACCAACCTTGAGAGCAGCAACCGAAACACCTAGTAGGAGTAACCAGAGTCTACCACCGAGACTTATAGCTAGTGAGAGAATAAAGACAAAGAGCGCTATTGTCCTCGTTACCCTACTAAAAACCTCTCGAGAGTAGGAACCAACGTACGTTAGGTATATTGGTACAACAGCTACAGGATCTAGGATAGCAACTAACTGCACAGTACATGAAATCACTGCGAAGATCAAGTCCTCAATGGCCATGAGTATAGTATCCACAACCTAGAAAATAAGATTACTTCGTTACCTCTTCACATATAGCCAACACTTCACGTAGTGACTTGGAGCTATTTCAACAACAGGTGGTTCCTCTCTCTTACACCTATCATTTGCGTATGGACATCTTGGATGGAATCTACAGCCAGGTGGTGGGTTAATGAGACTAGGTGGTTCTCCAGGTATCACCTTCCTCTCACTAAACCTATTCCTAGGGTCAGGATCCGGTATCGCCTCCATGAGTGCACAGGTATAGGGATGCTGTGGATTCTTAACGACATCTAGGAATGGCCCTAGCTCGACTATCTTACCAGCGTACATGACGGCTACTCTATGAGCGAAGTACTTTGCTGTTGCCATGTCGTGAGTTATGTAGAGGAACGCGATGTTCTCCCTCTCTTGAAGCTCTCTAAGAAGCATCAGTATTTCAACCCTAACCGAAGCATCTAGCATTGATACAGGTTCATCAGCGACAATGAACTCAGGTTCTAGGATCAATGCTCTAGCTATGGCAACTCTCTGTCTCTGACCACCGCTCAACATGTGTGGATACTTACCTAGGAAGTCTTCAGGTGGTGTCAACTTAACCTTCTCAAGTACCTTACAAACTCTCTCTAATCTCTCCCGCTTATCACCAATACCGTGGACTATGAGTGGCTCCTCCAGGATGTACCTAATGGGATGAACAGGACTAAGGCTAGAGTACGGATCCTGGAAGATTATCTGAGCTCTACGTCTAAACCACTTAAGCTTCTTCTCAGGTAGATCCGTAATATCAACACCATCAAAGATTATCCTACCTGACGTGGGTTTAATTAACCTCAGTACTGTCCTACCAAGTGTTGTCTTACCACACCCTGACTCACCGACTACAGCTAGAGTCTCACCACAATCAATAGTGAATGAAACACCATCAACAGCCTTAACGTAGTATGTCTTGCTCCTGAATAGACCAACCTTCACAGGAAACCAAGTCCTTAAATCCTTAACCTCTAGAAGCGCCATCGCTACAGTCTGCACAAATCACTAAATAAAGTTTTCCTCACAGAATTGTCTCAGAGGTACGTGATACTTACCATATGTCAACTCGTCCATGACACAGTGACCTACCCACTATAGACACTAGGTAAAATCGATACTGTATCTTAAGCTAACTTTTATATTTTGGTACTATGTCACATCTCAAGTACAGATACCCATCAGGTGATATTATGAGTAGTAGGTACCTCGCCCTCACGCTAGTCATAGCAATACTCCTCGCATCAGTAATCTACCTCACAGTACCCATATCAGCTGAGGAAGTACCCTACGGACCATGGCTAGACGAAGTAGTGTTCATGGAGGAGAGATCAACAGCAAAAGCTGTTGAGATGCTAGATAAGGGAGACATACAGATGTACTTATGGTACCTAACAGGTGAGAACCTAGAGAAGGCACTTAAGTCACCAAATATCGAGGTAGTACCATCCTATGCAGGTATGTTCGATCTCTTCGTAAATCCAATCGATACGAGGAACTACACAGGTGAATTCAACCCATTCTGTATTAGAGAGGTGAGAGAAGCACTCAACTACATAATTGATAGAGAGTACATCGTTAGAGAGATACTGAAGGGTAGAGGAGTACCGATGGTAACAGTATTTAGACCAAACACACCAGACTACGTTAGAAATATAGAGTTCATGAAGGCAATGGAATCTAAGTACAAGTACGACTTCGATAAGGGTAAGGCAATAATCTTCGACGCACTTTACAAGGCAGGTTGCGAGTTTAAGGAAGGTAAGTGGTACTATAAGGGTAAGCCAATCAAGATCAGGATATTCATAAGGATTGAAGACGAGAGGAAGCTCATTGGTGAGTACGTAGCATCAGTCCTAGAGAAGCTAGGATTTGAAGTCGAGAGGATCTACGGCCCCGCAATGAAGGCTTGGGAAGTAGTCTACGGTGGAGATCCAAGAAAGGGTCAATGGCACTTATATACAGAGGGTTGGTCATTCACAGCAATAACAGCCTACGATGATGACCTACCATACTACATGTACTGCTCAGAGTGGACAGGTACAGTCTTCGAGTACTACAAGCCATCACCAGTACTAGTAGACTTAGCAACGAAGCTACTAAACGCCAAGTACAAGTCAATGGAGGAGAGAAATGAGTGGGTAAGGAAGCTAACTGAGCTATGTCTAAAGGACTCAACAAGAGTATGGCTAGCTCTACAGGAAACACCATTCCCATACTCAGCAAAGTTAAGGGCACCAGCATATGACCTAATAGGTGGCTTCTACACGATATTCAGCATAAGAACAGCTAAGTACAAGGAGAAGGTCGGTGGTAGCATTAAGGTAGCACAGAGGAGAATGTTCGTAAGCGCCTTTAACCCAGTAGGTGGAATAAAGTGGATCTATGAGTCCGTAATATGGGTACAGGTAGTGGATCCAGGAGTATACCCACATCCACACACAGGTGAGTACATACCAGTTAGAGCAAAGTTCACGGTGGAGACAGCTGGTCCAGAAGGTAAGCTACCAGTACCACCAGACGCACTCAAGTTCGATCCAGCAACCAAGAAGTGGGTTAAGGTAGGTCCAGGTGTAAACGCCACAAGCAAGGTAACGTTCGAATACGTCATGGGCAAGTGGCACCACGGACAACCAATAACAATTGCTGATGTAATGATGGCTATTGCAGAAGCCTTTAGAATAACCTACGAGAAGGACCCACTCTACGATCCAGCATCAATAACGCCAGCAATGCAGACATTTGTTAAGACGTTCAAGGGATTAAGGATTCTTGGTCCAAACAAGATAGAGATTTACCTGGACTACTGGCATGTCGATGACACCTATATAGCGTACATGGCTGATGTATGGCCATCAGTACCATGGGAGGTCTACACATTGATGAACAAGGCTGTTGAGGATAGGAAGCTAGCATTCTCAGATTCAAGAGCAGGGGATTGGGGTGTTGAGTGGTTAGATCTATGGAAGGGACCAAGCATACCAATACTCAAGGAGTACCTAGACAAGCTAAAGGCAGAGAACTACATACCTGAGGAGATTAAGGAGTGGGTAAAGCCTGAAGAGGCTAAGGCGAGATGGGAAGCACTTGCTAAGTGGTACGAGAAGTACGGTCACTTCCTAGTAAGTAATGGACCATTCATAGCGTACAAGGCAGATCCAGCAGCTAAGATGGCAGTACTGAAGGCATTTAGAGAGTACCCATTCAAGGCAGATTACTGGGATTGGTTGCTAAAGCCAAGAGTACCAGAGGTTAAGGTTGCTAAGATGCCAGATATCGTACCAGGTATGGAGGCGAGGATAGAGCTAACATCGACTTTCGAAGGTAAGCCATACGACAAGGTGAAGATCAAGGTATCACTAGTAGGTCCAGCAGGTGTAGCAGTGCTTACAAAGGATGCTAAGAGAGTAGGTCCAGGTAAGTTCGAGGTACTACTCACACCAGAGGATACGGGTAAGTTAACACCAGGCGTTTACACGGTTGAGGTAATTGCTGTTGGTGAGGAAGCAGCGTTACCGAAGATAGTATCGACATCAGCTAAGGTAATTCCACAGATCATGTACTTCGAGACCAGAGTTAAGGAGCTTGAGACGAGATTAGGCGGTGAAATCGAGGATATCAGAGGATCCATATCAAAGCTAGAGGACACAATATCTGACCTAAGTGCATCAATATCAGGTATATCAGCACAATTATCAACAGCAATGTCACTAGCAATAGTTGCTATAGTGCTATCAATCATCGCAATAGCACTAGCCGTAGTACTAGCAAGGAGAAAACCAGCAAGCAAGTAACCTTAATCTAGCTCTTTTCCCTAATTTCCTTTTTTCTGTACTTGCTTTCTCCATAAATTCCATCTACTCTACTCTCCATTGTCTTGTCATCAACCACCTAGCTAGTAACCATACTCCAACTATCGTTACTACGTACGACGGTATTGCTAGTAGTGCATAAGGTTTAGTAACTGTGTACACATCATACCTTACCTCTACAGTGACTACCTTACTCCTTTCACTAATCGCTACAATGTACTCTGGATTCTGTACATACAACGTGCTTTCCTCTGTAGTTACGTATGTCTTCGGTAACTTCCCTTCCCTCATGTATATAAGGTATTGGACTTCTGTGAGGAAGTACAGAGTAACCCCTCTCGGCACCTCTGCTCTAATCTCAACTAATCCAGCTACACTAAATCTCTTAACCGATGTACCAGGTGGTACCTCTACTATGAGTACGCCACTACGGGTCTTCTCCATGTACGCTACGTTCGATAGTGTGACTAGTACGAATCCTATTGACATTAAGACTATTGACAGTATGATCAAGGACTTAGATCTCACGAGCTATTTGTAGAAAAACTAAAATATATAACTACACTTCAGTGTTTCTGACCACATTACATTGATTGAGGTGACTACTTGTTGAGAATCCCTGGGTATGTGAAGTACCTGGGGAAGAGAGTTCTAGTGCTAGGTCTAACACTCATCATAGCTACCTACATAACCATTGTCATAGCGAACTTCGGTGGGTACATAGATAAGATCTTGAAGGAGCAAATTGAGTTCGAAGTGTCTCAGCAATTAGCTAGGAACCCTGCCTTTAGAGCACTACCTGAACCTGTGAAGGAGAAGTATCGGAAGGAGCTTATTGAGCAGAGGATTAAGGCTATGGGTCTTGATAAGCCATTTATCCAACGATCATTCATATACTTAGTTCAAGCCCTTACGCTTGACTTAGGTAGAGCTATGCACCTTAGGAGTGCTGCTGGTTCAAGTAAGGTTAGGGACATAATACTTGAGAGGTTACCTTGGTCTGTACTTCTCTTCACACTAGGTACTATTCTCGAAGCTATCCTCGGCATCTACTTGGGTCTTCACATGGCTAGGAGAGCACTATCCTTCTTCGATAGAGCTATGACCATATTCGCCATCATAACCTACGTGATTCCACCATGGTTCTTCGGTATGATCTTCATACTACTGTTCTCATTCTACCTCAGGATATTCCCACCAGGTGGATTAGTTAGTAGACCTCACGAAGATCCTTGGTCCTTCACAGCTGATCTACTGTACCACCTAGCACTACCACTATTCACATGGGTTTTCGCATTCTTTGGTTACTGGGCATACATAACGAGGAACCTCGTTGTCGGTATATTCCAGGAAGATTACGTCACTGCAGCTAGAGCTAAGGGATTACCTGAGAACCTCGTCATGAGGAGGTATGTACTTAGACCAGCTGCACCTCCAATCGTGACTATGGTTGCTATAGCTCTTGCTAGTTCGTGGACAGGTGCTATCGTTACAGAGACCGTATTCTCGTGGCCTGGTCTAGGTAGTCTGTATTGGGAGGCTATTTGGAGTATGGATGCTCCCGTCATAATCGGTTTAACGGTTATGTACGCGTACCTCTTCGTGATCACGATATTCATCCTGGACATCCTCTACGCATTTCTTGATCCAAGAGTTAGAGTTGGAGGGGTGAGGTAGTGTGAGTGCTCCTCCTACTGGTGTCAAGGCTGTTCTAAAGGAGGTTCTTAGGACTAAGAGTGGTGTTGTAGCATTTGCACTGTTGATATTCATAGCGTCGTTAGCAATACTTGTACCCATATGGGCACCTTATGATGTGGTTAAGAAGTGGAATGATCAGAGAGCATGGATTGAGAATCCTCGAGTTGCTGCTCCTGAGTGGGTTGAGTTCTTTGTAGGTAAGAAGCTTCCTAAGACTATCAAGCTGTATCCCGATGACTTTAAGAAGAGGAGCTTCGTAGTTACGTACAAGAACCTTACGATGAAAAAGATATACCTATCAACTAGCTTCAGGTACAAGTACGATGACTTTCCCTCAGAGTTTAGGTTCTTCCTCTTTGTGAGATCTAAGGGTAAGGTCGAGGTAACAGTAAGGTTTATTCGACCTGATAGATCGGAAATTGTGATTAGTGGTCTAACACTTGAGAATGGTACTAAGGTAATTGATTCAACAGATGAGCTAGTACTTGAGAAGACAACTGAGTTCGTTAAATCTATTACCGGTCGTGAACCAGTTGTTGTAGCACCTGAAGTCTACTTCTTTGCTGTGAAGAGTCCAGATATGTACGATATCTCTAAGGTCAAGGTACTTAAGGGAACATATAGAGTAGATATCGAGGTTACTGGATTTAGTGAGGAAGATGATGTAGATGTCAAGCTCATTATCTACGGTAAGGTGTACGGTCTAGCTGGTACAGATGACATGAGGAGAGACCTCATGATTGGGATTCTCTGGGGTGCTCCAGTAGCTCTAGCCTTTGGCTTAATAACCGCTATCTGTGTAACACTGCTGCAGACAATATTTGGGATCATCAGTGGTTTCTATGGTGGTAAAGTTGATGAGATTATCCAGAGGATAACAGATGTTATGATGATAATTCCACTACTACCAATCCTCATACTAATATCGTTCTTCTACAGACCAGGTATCTTCTCACTAATTCTCGTCTTGATAGCCTTTGGCTTCGTAGGGACAACGACTAAGGTTGTGCGAAGTATGGTGCTTCAGATCAGAGAGGAACCATGTATTGAAGCTGCAAAGTCGTACGGTGCATCGAATTGGAGAATAATACTTCGACACATATTCCCAAGAGTACTACCCTACACATTCTCCATAATATCGATCAGCGTACCAGTCTACATATTCACTGAGGCAGCGCTTAGCTTCCTAGGTCTCGGTGATCCAGTACTACCGACATGGGGTAAGATACTTGGTGATGCGGAAGCTGCTGGAGCACCAATACATGGATACTGGTGGTGGGTCCTCATACCTGCAGGCTTCATATCCCTAACAGCTGCAGCCTTTGCACTTCTCGGATACGCATTTGACAAGGTTGTTAACCCAAGATTAAGAGAGATGTGAGGGTTCGTTATGGTTCTCCTAAAGGTTACTGATCTAAGGCTATACTACAGAACAACTAGAGGAATAGTCAGGGCTGTTGACGGAGTTAGCTTTGATGTGAGAGAAGGTGAAGCACTTGCTTTAGTTGGTGAATCTGGCTGTGGTAAGACATCCATAGGTATCTCAATAATGAGGTTACTGCCTAGGAACGTACACACCTACGATGGTAGTATAGTATTTGAGGGTATTGAGTTGATGAAGTTAAGTGATGAGGAGTTGAATAGGAAGATTAGGTGGAGAAAGATATCGATGGTATTTCAAGGAGCAATGAATGCTCTCAACCCGGTGCTACAGGTAGGTTATCAAGTTGCTGAGCCTCTCATCGTGCATGAGGGGATGAACAAGAAGGAAGCTCTCAAGAAGGCCATGGATACTCTCGAGAGGGTGGGTCTTCCCAGAGAAGTTGCATTTAGGTATCCTCACGAACTCTCTGGTGGTATGAAGCAGAGAGTTGTCATAGCAATGGCCTTGATAATGAATCCAAAGCTAGTAATACTCGATGAGCCTACATCAGCACTAGACGTGGTAACGCAAGCCAACATCATGAATCTGCTGAAGAGACTTAAGAGGCAGCACAACCTCTCATACATATTCATAACTCACGATCTTGCACTTGCAAGCGAGTTAGCTGATAGGATAGCTGTGATGTATGCAGGTAAGCTAGTTGAGATAGGTACTGCAGAGCAGATATACCTCTCACCAAAACACCCCTACACACAGAAGCTCATAGGAGCAGTCCCCACACTAAGAGAGACTAAGAAGCTAGAGTTCATACCAGGTGAAGTACCTAGCTTAATCAACCCACCTCCAGGCTGTAGATTTCACCCAAGATGTCCATACGCAAATGATAGGTGTAAGAGAGAGGAACCACCGATGGTAGAGGTTGAGCCGGAGCACTATGTCAGGTGCTGGCTATACGTGTAGTCAGCCATCGGCTAATTCTTCATCCATCTGTACACAGCGGTTTCATCACCTAGACGTTAGGTGATGGGGTAGAGGACTTAAATCTTAGAGTCATGGTATTGAGTTAGATGATGTACTCAGGCGGCACCGATTGGTGAGGATAAGGTAGAGATGCTGATTCTCAAGACTTACCAGTCTAAGTGAGCACTTCACGTACACTGCTGTACTTTCTCATTAATTTTGTCAAGTCTATCTCCATGACCTCAACAGGTACAGGTATGTCGAAGTTCGTAAGGACCTCTGGATGTACTTCACCGACAATGCCTATGACCTCATCATCTACCAGTACTTCAGCACACCTACCTGGTATAAATGAGGGGTGCTCTACCTCTCTAAATCTGTACTCTAGTCCTAGTGTCGTCATTAATGCTCTCAACACGACTAGTACATCTGTTATCGTTGCCTTGGGATCAGCTATGGTGCATGCCAGGTGCCTCTCAGTCCTTGCTCTATTGTCAACAGCCTCATCTACAATAACCACATCCCCCACCTCGAATACCTTAATTGGGTACCCAGCTACCTTATTGTAGGCTACTACTTCGAGAAGCCCCGGTACTAGCCAATTCCTTAAACATGTGTACTTCTCACTCTTTGGATTCTCAACCTCAACTAGTGGTTGAGGTGGTAACCTCATTTTCCTGAGTAGCGTATCTGGATTGCTCATCATGTAGTTAGCTACTTCCTGAAACCCGAGTCCAATCATCACATTTCTTACAGCTCTAGAGAAGACTTCGATTGGTGCTTCACGACCACTGACGTACGGTTGTTCAGGTAGTTCAGGTGGTATGTTGTCGTACCCTAGTGCCATCGCAACATCCTCAACGAGGTCTATTACGTGTAGTACATCTAGTCTGTAAGGTGCTACCTCTACCTCAAGTACTTCTGAACTCAGTTCTCTCGCGTCATGTCTCATCTTGAGTAAACACTTCGTAACCTCTTCTCTACTGAGTTCAATACCTAGGTTCTCATTCACGTACCTAACCTCTAGATTCCAGCGGAGTGGTGTAAGTTGCGGTGTTAATATCTCTCTATCTCTGTACTTCACCATCACTAGCTCTATGATTTCAGGTTTTCCTCTCTCAGCTATGTTACATACCATTACGTTCAACATGTCGAGTACAGTCTTTAGATCTGTACCAGTTACGTCAATGAATACATCTTTAGTCTTCTCAGTTACCTTAGTATCCTCGCTATTGACTATTGGTGGCATTGATAGTACTGTACCTTCACTATCAATTAGTAGTGGGTACTTATCGTAGTTCGCTATTATATACCCGTACTCTCTACCCTGTTCGGTGTACTTCAGTATCTCGTACCCATTCATGGGCTGTGTGTGGCCTAGTGGTGTGAACTTTATGTCATCTGGTCTAACCAAGGTGTACCTGATCGGTGGTCTTATTGTTGATAGGTCGTACACTCCTATGGATGCTTTTCTCCTACCTCTACAGTACGTTATGTGGAGTTTTTCCTGTAGATTCATCATCTGTCTAATAGCTTCATCACTTAGCTCTAGATTACGAACTATTGCGCATGCTATGTATGGTCTGTAGTGTACGTTTTCAACCTCTACAATAGCTATAGGTCTCTCCTGAAGTCTGAACCTCCGTAATCCAAGCTCCAGCTCTAGTAAGCCTTTCATTGCTCTTGCTAGTCCCTCTACTGAGAAGAGGTCAGGTCTATCGTGAGTTGCCTCGTACCTTACTACATCGTCCTCAATAGACTCTACCTCACACTTGAGTCTCAGTAGTAAATCCTCAAGTTCTTCTCCCGTAAGTGATTTACCAAGTAACTTCTCTAGATCTCTCCAAGATACGTCTACAACTGGCATGCAATCACCTCAGTAAGCTAGGTATTAGAGGTAGCGGTTTTCTACGTAGGAATGTGAGGTCTTTGGAGAAGAGATCACGAATATCGTCTATACCCAGTACTGTCATAGCTATTCTATCAATACCTATACCCCATGCAGCTACTCTACAGTTCTTGATACCGAGTGGTAGTAGTACCTCTGGTCTAAACATACCACCTGGTAGTACCTCAATCCAACCTAGCTTGGGGTGATGTATGAAACCTTCAACACTTGGTTCTGTGAATGGGAAGTATGCTGGTTTGAACTTTGGTCTACCTAGACCTAGTTTCCTGCAGAACTCAACGAAGAATCCGAGTAGATGTTTGAAGGATATCTTCCTACCTACTATTATCCCCTCTAGCTGATAGAACTCCATTGAGTGCTTTGGATCTAGCGTCTCTGGTCTAAAGACTCTATCAAGAGCAAAGCACCTGTACTCACCTTCACCTCTCTCATATAGTGTTCTCATGGATACAGCTGTCGTCTGGGTTCTCAGGACTAGCCTCAGTGCTCTACGTGGATCCCATCTGTAGCCCCAACCACGTGATCCAGTTACCCAACCATTCTCGTGAACTGCAGCTACTCTCTTCATCAACTCCTCATCCCTGACAATACCTTCTCTAGGGTACTTGAGGAAGTACGTATCGTGAACTTCTCTAGCTGGGTGATCCTGTGCTTGGAATAGGATGTCGAAGTTCCAGAATTCTAGCTCGACATGGGGTCCCTTCATCTCCTCAAAACCCATCGATATCAGTAGCTCACGGACATAATCTAGGAACTCCATGTATGGATGCTTCCTTCCAGGATGCACTACAGGAACAGGGATGCTGAAGTCTATCTTCTTAAACTCAACCTCTCTCCACTTACCTGAAGTAATTAGTTCCGGCGTTAATCTCGTAACCAGTGGTTTTACCTTGAGAAGCCCCTTATTCAGATACTCTCTACACCTCTCCGTTAACTCTAACGTGAAGTAAGTCCTTACTTTTTCCCTAACTAGCTTTCTCCTCTTGAGAGTAGCAATTAAATCTTCACCAAATACTTCAACAACTTTACTCTTCAATCCCTGTTCCTCAGCTAGCTTGAGAGCAGCCCTCAATCTACTACAACTCTCGAGAAACCTCTTCACAGATTCCTCATCACTAGCAATCTTAATGATACCGCGTTCAATAGAACACACACCAGCTCTAACCAGGTACTGAATACCGATCTTAACCTCTTCACTAGATACCTCGATACCGCGTTCACGACATAGCTTAGGTAACTCACTAACCTCAATACCTTCTCTTGCTCTACTACACTCAAGGAGTATCTTGAGAACTCTCTCCTCAGGTAAACCTAGAGTAATGTACCTTCTACCCTCCTCAGTGACCTCTAGGTACTTGACATCCTTCCTAGTAACCTTCACCAACCCTCTACTCTCTAAGCCAGCTAGATCCCTCATTAGAGCAGACTTATCAAGACCTAGCTCACTAGCCACCTTATCTAGATCCTTGATACCCCTACCAATGAGGTTTATGATCTTGTACTCACGCTCACTTAGAGTTACCTCACCACATGAAACAATGAGCCACACCCCAAATGCTGTTGTCGTACTGAACTACATAGGGGAAATAATAAGAGTTACCTCGTACTTGCTCACTAACTCGGTGTACATACATGAGTAGCAACTACATTACGTTAGAGGACTTCTCTAAGCTAGATATCAGGATTGGTAAGGTACTTAAGGCTGAGCAGATACCTGGTTCAAGGAAATTGATTAGACTTGAGGTTGATATCGGTGGTGAAGTAAGGCAGTTAGTTGCTGGTATTGGTGATAGGTATAGACCTGATGAACTGGTTGGAAAGAAGGTAGTAGTACTGACGAACATACAGCCTAAGAGAATATTTGGAGTCCTCTCACAAGGAATGCTACTAGCCGCTGATGTAGATGGTAAACCCTACCTACTAACCGTTGATACACCAGATGAAGTTCCTGTAGGAGCTAAGGTTAGGTAGTTCAGGGGAATGGTAGATTGGATGACTTAAAGAGAAAAAGAGTGTTAGTTATTTCAACCTACGAATCTCAGGATAGGTATAATCTGGAGGTAGTATGTTTACGTTTACGCCTTAATTCTATACTTACCTTCGGGTGTCTTCTCTACAATACCTTGCTTCACCATTCTCGTGAGTAGTGCCTTAACTATGTTTATCTTGTCATAGTTTATTTTGACTGCAATCTCCTCTGGTGCTAGTGGTCCCTCTGTCTTCAGTACCTGTAGTATCTTCTCCTTTAACTCACCCTTTCTCCTCTCAGCCACTTACTTCACCTCTGTGTGTCTCGGTGTTGAGAAGACTTAATAAGATTTTCGATTAAAACAATAGCACCCCTAGTCTTTCTTTACAATATATTACATCAGCAATAGTGTAAGTATTTTCACATTATGTACTCCGTATTTAGGAGTAAACATTGAGTATAGATATTCTTGTGCTATCGTAATGTAGTGAGTTTATAGAGTGGAAAGATGTTGTTTTCAGTAATTTCTATACTAGTATACGTTCGTAAGAGGGAAAAGTATTTGTGTTAGGGTACAGGGGATTAGTTGGTGATGAAGGTCTTGCGCATCTGAGAAGGGATGAATTGAACCCGGTCTGATTACCTAGTTATTCTCCCCTCTAGTAGCTCTCTCATTTCGGTGATTAGCTTCTGACCTTCACCACTACTAAACCACCTGTGTAGTGGTTCTAGTAGCTTGTTCAGCTCATTGACTACAGCATTCTTCAGGTCTAGTGGATGTAGCTTGCCCTCAATGTATATCTTCTCAAGTTCTTCATATGACCAGACCTCTATTGTTCCACCGTACTTAGGTGGTCTCTCTATGATGAGTGGTTCTCTTCTATCTCTGAAGAGTAGTGTCTTCGCTATGTCCATAACCGGGTTGTAGGTTATCTCTCTTGGTGGGCAGAATGCCTTTAGTATCTTCTTCTTCACTACATCTGGTGTGTCGTGAAGGAATATACAGGATTCTGGTTTACTCTTACTCATCTTGTACTCTATCAACTCCTCCTTGCTCTCAGGTATCTTGGTTAGTGAGAGCCCTGTAAGTAGGTGGTGGTGTAGTGCTATTGGTTTTACTCTCTCACCGTCGAGAATTAGGGGTTTGAATTTTAGGTATGGTGCTACCTCCCTTGCTATTACATGAGCTTTCCTCTGATCGATACCTGCATGAGCTATATGTACACCGAGTGCGAAGATATCTGCAACCTGCATTATCGGGTATATCAACCATGCAAATGGTACTCCTTCACCCATCTTACGACCGAGTATCGTTATCGATCTCTGGACTCTAGCTAGGTTGACGTTCTTAGCCACGTCGAGTACAGTCATCCAGTACTCATCGTTATTGTGGTAGAGCTCTGATCCGAGTACGAACTTAACTCTATCAGGATCACCACCAAGAACCTCAATACACTTCTTCAGTGTCTTGACGTAGTACTTAACAGCTACCTCCCTTATCAGGTCTAGATCACCACCTAACTTCTCATTAATCCAGGAGTGTATGTCAGCTAGGAAGATAGTGCACTCAATACCTGCTCGCTGTAGATCAACTACCTTACTCATACACACGAGACCAGTACCTATGTGTATCCAACCTGAAATCTCAAATCCTATGTAGTGTCTCAACTTGAAACCACGCTCTAGATATGACTTAAGCTCTTTCTCGGTCAGTATCTCCTCTGTTGGTGCTCTCTTAATTAACTTGAGTCTCTCCTCGATGTCCAATACAAGATCCCTCCACCACAATCAAAGACGCAGTACATAAACCCTATTTTAAGGTATTACCGAGCTACTTAACGTAGACTACAGCGATTATGTGTGCATGAGCGTACATTACAGTGTTCACTACAGGTTCAGGCCTAAGTACTTCAAGCAGTACTTCCCTTGGTACCGAGTTTGTTCTCAGTACATCAACCAGTGTCGATAACTTAAAGATCTTTCTGAGTAAGTACATTACAGCGCCTACCGGTATACCCAACTTACTTAAAGCTGCTAGAAATCTATTCACCAGCACCTGTCCAAGTACTTGTTTCACGGTGAAGTACTTGCTCAGTAATGTCAGTAAGGTACCTAATCTGTACTCTCTAACATGGTGTGGGTTTCTTCTGGTAACATCTGCATTAGGTGTTGAGAACACAGCAATACCACCTACCTTACACACTCTCTTTATCTCAGTGAGTAAGTCATGTACCTGTGCTACATGCTCTATTAGGTCCATCACTAGTACAGTATCGAAGATTTGCTTCCTCAGCGGTAATTTCTCAGCTACACAGCATACGGTACTGAGATTGAGGTACTTCTCACTCAGTATTTTAGTTACCGTACGTAGTACGTACCTGTCTCTATCTATGGCGAGTACGTACCTAGCTACATCACACACGTACTTAAGTCCTATACAGTACCCACATCCGAGGTCTAGTACGGCTCTCTTCCTGCAAAACTTTGAAGCATAGAGATACCTCGCTTCCGTTAGTACCTCATCGAGTACGTCTATACCTGGTACAACTCTACTCAGATACCTCATTGCCTCTTCTCTTCACTGACTAATCCTAGTTCACGTAGTATTTCTTCCCCTCTCTTGACTATGACTGATCCATAGCCAACGTACAGTACCTTATCTGGATTCAAAGTCTTGATAACCTCAGGTCTATTAGTTGAGACTACCAATGTTATACCTGCTCTCCTACATACCTCAGCTATCTTCCTAGCTATTCTCTGAGCAGTAACGCTATCTAGGTGAGCAGTGAACTCATCAATAACTACTAGATTAGGTCTCTCAGCAAGTAGTGAAGCTATCTTTGCTCTTTCCTTCTGTCCTGTTGATAATTCTGAGAACTTAGCTCTGTAGAAGACGGCATCAGAGAGACCGCAGATATTCAGTACCTCTACAGCAAGTACCTCATCCTTTGTCTTACCGTAGAGGTGCTCTAGTAGACTTTCTTCACCGAACTTAGGCTCTAGTTCTCCAGGTATGAGTGCTGCTAACTTAGTGTTCTCAGGTACCTTAACAATTCCTGAAGTTGGTTGGTATCTCTCATCCTGGAGCTTGAGAGCACTACCAACGATCATTCTGAGTAGTGTTGTCTTACCTGCACCTGATAGACCGATGACAACAACAATCTCTCCAGGGTAAATCTCTAGATTTACATCACGAAGAACGTACTTCTGTACAATTCTCCTCTCAACGCCAAATGACTTAAGCACATCCTGTAGCTCCTTAGGTAGCTTACTCATGTCAAGGACATTGCTGTAGACCTTAGTGATGTTACTGAACACTATCGGTCCCTTAAGCTTCTCAACAGCTGTGAACTTAGGTCTATACAGCACACCACCATGCTTTTTAGCGTATTCATCACTTGCTAGGAACCTATCGAGGTATTCCTTACCTAGTGGTGTAAGTGGGTAGTAGAGTACTGGTCTACCTGAAGCAGTTTCCCAAACGAACTTGAAACCAGCTTTCTCGAAGAATGGATTGTACCTAGCCATCTGAGCAATTGTCTCTATGAGGTGTTTCTCACGTTTCATCTCAGGTACTCTCCTCTCTCTAACCCACTCAATACAGGCCTTAACAGCTAGAACACCTAGTCCATCACCTCTGTAGTCAGGGTGGATAACAACTCTAGCTATTCTCGCAGCTGCTGTATTGCACCTAGCAATAGCGAGCTTCCTAACCATATCACTGAGCATAGCTCTAGCTAATCTCCTACCGTACTTAGCAGCTAGCTGCTTCAATCTCCTCCTCAATCTCTTCAATAGGTACTCAGGCCAGAACGTCGGTACGAACCAGTCTTCTGGAAAGACCTTCTCTCTTATGTGTCTCTCAACAACGACCTTACCATCGGGAGTAACTACTCTACGTGACATCAGTGGTATTGGTGGATCAATCCTAACATACCCAAGCACTCTAGGTTCAAAGGGTTGTCTATCTAGTAGCTCGAGAATTAGGAATCTAGATGCAGGTAGTGAACCCTTTATCCACGTCAATGTCATCTCCACACCACACTTATCGCATTTAGGAGGTACGTTTGACTCCTTGTACGAACCGCACTTAGGGCATCTCCAAATAGCGACAACCTCTTTCTTCGACGCGTAGTGGTACTGCTCAAGCTCGACAATAGCCTCGTAATCCTCCTTAGTTATAGCCTCTCTAGCTAGTACACGGTACCTGTAGACAACCCTACCCGTAAGTGGGTCGTGACGAGGTAGTTCATAGACCTTTGAGAACACTGGCCAAACCTTAATCCACTCACCACCGTACCTACGATACAGCTCAAACGAGTCATCTCTCGTAAATAAATCCTTTAGCTCACTGGTGACAACGAGCTTAACCTCCTCACCTCTCTTCAACCACTGAATAATTGATCCAGGGATCTCAACCTTAACAACCCTACCATCACTGGAAATTAGCTCAAGACAACCCTCCCAACGATAAGTCAACCTCGGGACAAACTTCTTATGAACACGAAAAACGTACTCACTCACCACAGATCTCCCTCACAACCCTATCAACAACCTCCCTAGGTAACCTAACCCACACCTGAGCACCTCTAGGAAAATCGAAGTAAATAGGTTTACTCAACCTTCGAGGTCTAGCCAGAACCCAAACATAGAGCTCACCCCTACCACCAGCATACCGATACAGCTCATCAGGAGGAACACAGTGCTTATCAACGTGCTCAATCAAATCATCAACACCCATCTTAAAGACATCGATGAGATCTACAAGACCAACAACAGCTCTATCACAGATAAGAGCAATAGTACCCCTAATCCTCGTGTAGGTCCTCCTCAACTCCCAAACCTTAGCACCACTGAGAATCAGGTCAACGTAAGGTCTCTTCACAATCAATCCACGTAGATACCTAATGGACATAGTCACGAAACAGAGTTAAGGTGAAGATATATTACCCTAACTCTAGACCACAACCACACTACAGAGAAGAAGGAAAGTACATTAGATCAGGTCAAGTGGTGGAGATGAGTGATGAAGACTTCGGCTACCTGATAGATGACGAGTGTCACCCTCTCTGATGCTCCAAACTCTTGAACTCACCCTCACTGATTCATAACTCATGCCATCACTGAAGTCAAGCACAAAGCTCTACACAGGATAATTAAGTGTCGTAGATTCAGCATCTGAGTATAGCGACTTCCTAACTGTAGGTGAACTCTACGAGAGTACAAGAGAACTAGCATCTAGGTACGGTGGTCAAGTGAGTTAGCAAAGAACTCGAGTAACTACTAAAGGAAGTAGATCAGAAGCTCGAGTTAAATGAGCGATATGTTCAAGTACTACACACAAAGTTCGGTAGTAGAGAATACAAAAAAAGATAGCGATAACGATATTGACCACGTTCAAGAACATTACCACTGGGGAACGTACTTGAAGACACCAACAGTAAACATCTTCGGCATACCAGTACCAGCACTACCACTAGCACTAACCTTCATACTCGTAATTACAGCCATAACACTAGCCATAGCACTAGCGAGTAGAGGACGAAGAACACAGAACACACTCACCCTACTTAACACAACCCCAGAACTTCAGAACATAGTTCAGAAAGTACGTGAATTACTCGATGAGTTGAAGAAGTACGACAAGTACATCGATAGAGCACATGAGAAGTACAGGAGAGGGGAGATAAGTGAGAAAACCTACAACAAGCTACTCGAGCTATATGAGAAGAAGAGAGGTGAGATAATAGCTAGAATAGACATGTTAAGGTCAAGAGCTATGGAGCTAGGAGTAAAAATCTGTCCACTCTGCGGTGCAGTAAATAACCTAAGTGACAAGAGATGTAGGTACTGTGGAGCGAGATTAAGCCTGTGAATTAACAACTAAGGAGACAGCTACCTAGAGAACCTCCTCCTTAACTGTGTAGAGGACTATAGCGGGACAAACCCTCTTCACACCGGGTCTCCTAGCTAACTCACCATGAATACGAGCAAGCTCATCACTACTCCTAGCCCATATAGTAGCCATAACAGAGTGATCACCAGATGTAACGGCAAGAAACTTAACACAATTCAATTCCTTTAAGTACTCAACAACCTCAAAGAGGTGCTCAGGCTCAACATCAACACCAGTAATAGAGATCAAGGAGTAGCCCAGTTTCTTCGGATCAACAACAACCCTATACCCCTGAATAACACCAAGCTGCTCCAACCTCCTAACCCTCTTCAAAACAGCTACATCACTCAAACCCAAAACCCTACCAATCTCAGCAAAGGAAACCCTAGCATTCCTCGCCAATAACCTCAAAATAGCAAGATCCCTATCATCAAGAACAACACCACCAGACATACCACAACCCCACAACCAATAACCTATCACCAATCCCTAAAAACAAATCGACCACCAAACAATAGTTAGGAATCCTAACCATTTAAGTTAGAACAAAAAACCTTATAAATTAGATAATCCACAACGTACTCGGTGAGAGATATGAAACTAGAGGAATACCTAGATAAGTGGATCAAAGGGGAATCTGAAGAAGTGACCTGGTACCTAGCTGCTGCAGTAGTAGCTGAGGAAAGAGGATTAATAGAGGTTGCTCAAGCACTAAAGACAATAGCTATGGAGGAAGCCATGCACGGAGCAAGAGCATTGATACAGGCAGGTAAGATACCTGACTTAAGGAAGTTCATCGAGGTGAGGATCGAAGCAGAGAAGAAAGCAGCAGAGGAGAGACACGAAGAAGCAAAACACCACGATGAACCATGGAAAACGCTCTTCGAATACACGGCAAGAGATGAAGAGAGACATGCAAAGATGCTAGATAGAATACTTAAGAGAATACAGTAGCAAACTCACCCTTCAACCCCTATCTTTCTCTCTCATCCTCATTAACTCAATACACTTCAACACCGAGTTCACTAAGTAGACGTTTTCTATTCCCAAGAACCTCTCTACTACCATCAATGAGATACTTATTCCAGGTAGCTTGAATCCAGCACTCTCTAAGTTCATTAAAGCTACGAATATCCCTGAGAACTACTCTCTCAACACCCTTACTAAGTAGTAAGTCCCTAACATTCACAGGATATAGATTACCATCATCCGAGATCACGTAGAGCTGATAACCAATACCATGAATGACAAGGAGACTAATGAAATTCCTTAGAGTCTGTACCTCAGAGGATATACTCTCCAATCGTCCTAAAGTACCCTCAGTCACTAGATGAATGATGTACACATAGTCAAATCCTTGACGAAGAAAGTCGAGAACAACATCAAGAACCTCAAGACTAATTACTGAAAATCCTGGAATAAACCTCACACAACCAACAGATACAGGTACAGACTTCCTACCCCCACAGAGAGGACCCCAAACAATAGCTCTAGTGAAGTAACGTACAGGAAAATCTCTAACCTCAAACCATAGATGGAATCTCGCAAAGAACTCACAAAGACACTTAAGGTACTTCTCACCTGACAACTGCGTTAGCAAATTCATGTGGTAACCACGAAAGAAATCAGCTGTTAAAGCATAAAACGCCAAGACCGGACGATGATGCACTTCCTCTCCTACCTCAATTCTCGGCAATTGAGGTAAAAGTGAAGAGAGTACAGAACGAAGCACATCTCTAAATGCAGATTTAGCATCTTCAGTTGCAGACCAAAGATATACCCTACCCACCTTCTCAGACCTAACGTAACCACCTTCCTCAAGAGCCTTCAATCTCCTCACAACTCTCTTCCAATCACTATCAGAGACCTCCTTACTGGGAACAGATAGGCCTAACTTCTCGAGAATTTCTCGCGTAGAAAGTGCTCTACCCTCTCTAATCAATAAATCAAGTATTCTCAATGACAATTCATCAAGTAAAATACCCTTCCTAACTTTCTCTCCAACCTTCACCTCCTTACCTCCAAGTGACAAGGCACCAAGCTAGAATATAAACACTTAACGCTGAGACCCACGAAATTCACTTCGACTCATGAGTCGAAAAGTAGCCACAAATGGCGAAAGTGTAATAAAGGGAACTACATAGTAGTGATCTCGATGTTACTTCAAGACATAGAATCTAGAAGAAGGAAGTTCGTGTTTGAGGAGGAGATGCAGGTAGGTGAGGTAACGGAGAGAGATATCATTGGGATAGACAGGGAGTTAGTGAATAAGCTATTGATCATGATCCTGAACTGCATGAAGCTCTTTGTAGGGGCTCTCGGAGTACTAATTGAGGGGAGACCAGGAATAGGAAAGACAACACTTGTCAAGTACATAGCAACACAATTGAGGAAATTAGGTATTAGAGTCATAGACGCTACGAAATTCCCTAAACCACATAGCTACTGGACACCTGATGACGTGAGGGAACTGTTTAAACTAGCTAGGGAGTACGTAGCTAGATCAGGAACACCAATAGTGATAGTGTGGGAAGACGTAGACACAGTATTCAGGAAGAGAAGGTACTTAAGCATCCACGAAGCACAGGTACTAACAACACTACTAAATGAGCTAGAGGGGTTAACAGATAGTAACCGAGGTATAGTACTCATAGCGACAGCAGTGAATAGCCTTGAAATGGATGAAGCACTGTTGAGACCAGGTAGACTAGGTACCTTGAGGATCAAGCTAAGTGAGCCGAGTCCAGAAGTCAAGGTACAGATACTGAAGAGGTACGTAGAGGACTACCCGCATGACCCCGACATAGACTACGAGGCACTGAAACCACTATTGGATAAGGTAGTGGAGACACCAGCAGACATAAAGAACCTGGTTGAGAAGACCTGGATAGCTGAGAGGGTGAGAGCAGTAGCTGAGCACCGTGAACCAAGGATAACGTTCACCACATTAGTCGAAACAATGCTAGGTAAGGAGTACATGGAAGCATACGTACGAGAGAAGAGAAGCACACTACCAGCAGCACTGCACACAGCAGCAGAGCTCATAATAGCACACGAAGTAGGAGTACCAGTAGAGCTGGTGGTAGTACGTGAAGACACAACATCCACATACCTAGGTAGAGAAGAGAGCACACCACAGCATGAGTACACGAGAAAACTCATCATGATAGAGCTAGGTAAGTACATAGTTGAGGAGATAACAGGAATACACACGACAAATAGCACACACCACCTAAGACGAGCAACAGAGCTAGCACTCAAGTACCTCCTAGAGCAGGGGAAACTACGAGGTTACGAGCACGTAGCACTGAGAGAACTCATTCAAGATGATCTATGGCGCTTAACAACATCCCTACATCAGTACACCACCTGTAAGTACCAACCATCTGAAGAACTTAAGAAACAGATAGAACAGGAGCTAAGAAAGCTAGTACAGGAAAGCTACGTAGAGACAAGGAAAATACTTGAGCAATATGGGAGAGACAACATAATCAACCTAGCAAAGGAAATTCTCAAGAGGAAATACATACCAAGACACGAAATACAGCAACTAGTAGAGAAATACAGGAGAAAACAAACAACAGTAGTGTAACCTCACCAACTCAATCTCCTCCCTACTAACTTCCCTCCTCTTTAAGATACTAGAACACTAACCATCCTTAGAGAGGAGAGAAACAGCACACAGTCTTATATATCACGTAACCACTGAAATACATGAAATGCAGATCACACCAATAATTGAGAACCTAGTACAGCAAGCACCACTAATAGGACTCATAGCACTAATCCTAGTACTATACATGAGGTACGAAACAACTAAATTAAGGAGTGAGTTCAGAAATGAAATCATCAAACTAAGAACTGAGTTTAGAACCGAAATCACTTCACTGAGAAGTGAAGTAGCAACACTAAGAACAGAAATGCAAAGTAACTTCAAAGACCTAAGAAAAGAACTACAGACACTAAGACACAGCTTCACAACATTCGCAAATGCACTAACAGAATTCCTAACAGCAAAAGACATCATAACAAAATCCGAGGAAGCACTACTAAAAGCACTAATCAAAACAATGATACCTCCAGCAATGAGCAAGTACTACACAGAGGAAGTTAGGAAGAAGCTAATTCAACTACTCGAGAAGAACACCGAAGACTACACCTGGGAAGACCTAGAAGAAATGAAGAAAATAGCCAAGCTACTAGAGAAGGAGTACATAGAGTCAGAAACTGAGAGAGAAGACATACTCGAGTTCCTAAGCAGATTCAGGATATACATAGCAATCGTAGAGGGACTACTAGTTAAGTGGGGAAAACTACCACAACAACTAAGACAACAAAGGGAGATGAAGTAACTTACTCACGAACAAACCTAAACGGTACAGAGAGCACGTACTGACCACAACCAGCAGAAGCAAGCTGACCAACACCCACGTACTGACCAACGAGAAGCAACTTCATAGCTAGCTCAGCTAAGTCCCTACGAGACCAAAACTCAGGATCAAACTCATAGACGAACCTACCCAAGACAAAGCTACCTAAGTCACGAACCTGCCTAGTCTTGAGACTAAACTTCCTCAACCCAACCCTCCTAAACCTAGAGAAAACCAACTTCACTCGATCCCTAACCCAATCCCTAAGCTCACGAGCAACATCAGTAGGAATAGGATCACCAACACCATGGAAGACAGCTAACAAGCTATACCTCCTAGCGAGATTCATGACAATAGCAACAAGAGGAAACTCCTCAACAACCACACCACCATACCTCACCTGAGTCGGTGTGAGGAACCTCACCTCAACAAACCTAGGTCTAAGATCGAGAAGAGAATCAGCACTAACCCTATCAAGTAAATTAACCTTAACACAGTCAGGAAGAGGTTGAGGAACATAACCATCCTCATCACTATACACAACCTGCCTAAGACCAGAGAGAGGATCCTCACGAACAACCTCAACAACCCTAAACCTCCTACGAACATGCCTAACAGGATCAACACCAAGACCAAGAAAACCCATCTTAAGAAAAGAAGAGATGAACATGAACTCGTACTCAAGGTACTTAGGAGCAATAATCACAACACCAAACTCAAGATCCCTACCACAACACCTAACAGGAAGAACTACGTAAGGCCTAGCAACACCCCTCGCAGCACCCCTCCTAGCAAACCTCACACCAGGAAAATCAACACTCCTAAGCTCAAACAAGAGATAGTAAACACAACTCAACCTGTACTCACAACCCCTACAACTAGTCTCCCCACCACGAACACAAGCAAGATCCCTAAGAGCAACACCAAAAGCACCACGAACAGCAAAACCAGTAAAACCAACAAAAGGAAAGTAATCACAATCAAAAACACCAAAAACCCTATACAGAATCAAGGCAGGAAAACCCCCAGAAAACAACCAGCAAACAAACATAAAAACATGAAATAAAACACAGAACAAACACAGCAAAAGAAGTAGAACAAACACCACCATTAAGGAAAGCAATTAAAGAACCTCAACAAGGTAGAGAAGAGAGAACACATAACAGAACAACTAATATACCTCATCAGCACCCTAGCAACAGTAATCACCTCAATAGCATCACTAGCGTATTGGTTAGGAAGAAAACTCACAAAGTTAGAATCAAGAATTACATTACTCGAAGAAAGAATGAGCAACCTAGAGAGAAGCATCAAAACCACAGCAAAACACTCACAGTAGCCTCACAGAAGCACACAATAGTAGCCGACTTCACCTCACTTAAAGGACTAATAGCAGCAGAAGAAGCTGAATTCCTAAGAAAGAGAATAACAGGAATATTCTCAGTATACACAAGCTACAGCAAAGCAAACCCACTAACAAAAGAAGAGCTAGAATTCATACTAAAAACCTTCAGCAAACCACTAGATGAGATAACCATAGAGGAAATGGATAGAGCATACGAAATAGGATGGAGATTATTCGTAGAAGATCCAGAACACGACCCAAGAGGATTCATACTAGCAATAGCAGCAGCATACATAAGAGCATACCTAAGACAAAAACAAAAGAGAGAACAAAAAGAAAAACACAACCTAACCAAAAAGAGAACCACGCCACATACCTTACCACTATGAGAAGAGGTGTATGAAATAAGTGAGATTGTTGTGATAACTAATGAAGGTGAATCTGTAATATGCCTAATAGAAAGGAAGAAGAGATGTGGGCTTGGGCAGTACCAGTTGCTTATGAAATGGCTATGGAGGAGAAGGAGCGTGAGCTAGAGTTCATGAGAGAATTAGATAGGTTAAGGGTAGGGCAAGGAAAACAACCTAAAGAAGATATCGATGAGTTAACTAATCAATTTATAGCTCTTATACCTACTACTATCATAATGCTCATACTAGCTATATTTGTACCATTTATAGTTCTACCACTATGCCCACTACTATTCTTCTTAATCTATGGACTATTCTACAAACCAAGTAAGAAACATAGTATAGAGGAGTATAAAGAGAAGTTGAAGAGAATTTAAAGAAAGAGGGGTAGTGCACTACTTAGTACTTCTTGCTCAGTTTTAGTGCTTTAGATAGCCTACTAGCTAACCCATGATCTATACAACAAAACACATACTCCCACACAGTTATCTACGTGCTCATCTGTGCTCTCTAGTTTTGCCTCTAGTCCACCTTCAATAACTTCTTTCAATGTTTGTTTCGGATGAAGGATATGCCGTGTTACTACTGATTAGGGCCAAGGCTTTCAATGTTTGTTTCTGAATTGAAAAAGCAACTGATGGAGAGGCTAAAGCAAATTCACTTTCAATGTTTGTTTCGAGCATTGCTAGTATTGCTTCTGTTAATCCAGCTGGTACCCACTTCAGGTACTTTCAATGTTTGTTTCCTACTCTACTACGCCGACTACGTACCAATTGAAGAGCGGTTCCTACAGAAGACTTTCAATGTTTGTTTCTTTGCCGTCAGAGAGGGGAGCGAAACTACACACAACCAAGGGAGCGATCTTAAACACCTTTCAATGTTTGTTTCAGCACTGCTGGTTAATGTCCATGTCGTTTTATTGATTCTACCTTTCAATGTTTGTTTCAGAGTGGGTGACAGGGAAGCTCGCTGTACTAGGTAAGAAGCTCTTTCAATGTTTGTTTCAATTAGATGAGCTTGTTCGGGAAGGGAGGTTTAGGAATCGATCGGCTTTCAATGTTTGTTTCTTGAGAATGTCACTGAAAGCAGCCATTGTCGATAATGGCTGGTTCTTTCAATGTTTGTTTCACCTAAACGAGGCAAAAGCAAAGAACAGAGGCAACACACTGTACTTACGTCCTCTTTCAATGTTTGTTTCATTTTAGGCGGTATGATAGTGGGCGTCGCTTTTCCGCTCTCCTTTCAATGTTTGTTTCACACCATTCACCTAACAAAAGAGGAGTGGTATAGTGATTTCTTTCAATGTTTGTTTCGTAATTCAGCTTTTTGCACCAAGACCTCTCTATCCTCGCTACTTTCAATGTTTGTTTCAAGGAATTGATAAAGAGTGCCCTTGAGAACCTTCAGTACACTTTCAATGTTTGTTTCATCGAAGACTATAAGAACGGTATCAAGAACCCTAGGAGAGACCCAATTCTTTCAATGTTTGTTTCAAAAGACTTCTGGGCAGTAACATTAGCTTCGTCTATCTTTTTCTTTTCATTCTTTCAATGTTTGTTTCTAGTAAGTGTAGAGGAGCACAGCGGTTCAGGGTGGCACGGTTCGTGGTACACTTTCAATGTTTGTTTCTTTGCCGTAACGAAGAGGAAAGAAAGAAACTTGAAGATATCGCATATGCGTTAATTGTCTTTCAATGTTTGTTTCACGAGCTGATCGAGACCGAGAGGTACACTCCAAAAACAGTGCTTTCAATGTTTGTTTCTGTGGGACTTCTTGAACGACGGTGATACATGTACGCTAGCTTTCAATGTTTGTTTCAGAAAAGTAGACGTGTTTGTAAAGGCTGTCGAAGTTGTGACTTTCAATGTTTGTTTCACCTCTGGCACAGGTACAGAACAGATAAGGGAACAGTGCTGTCACTCTATCCTCTCCTTTCAATGTTTGTTTCAACCAGCACTTACCTGGTTGTAACATTGAAATGAGATACATTGTAAGACCAGAGGACACGGTCTTTCAATGTTTGTTTCCCTAGTGAGCGAGATAGGTGCTTTCTTCCACACAAACTCCACGAATAGGCTTTCAATGTTTGTTTCGAGTTCCTGAGAGTGGAAGACGTCGAGGTGTACGAAGTTACTGAGGCTTTCAATGTTTGTTTCAAAGAAAAAAGTAATTGACTTACAAAAGGATATAAAAACTAAGCTTTCAATGTTTGTTTCTAGACGTGAACTAATACGTTGCTTTGTAGAGGTGCTAGAACCAAACTTTCAATGTTTGTTTCACGGAAAAATTTACATTGCTGTAAAAGGTCATATGATTATCTTCCCAGCTTTCAATGTTTGTTTCGCGGTTACGTAATTCACTTTCTACGCTCACAGACAAAGCTGTTACTTGATACTTTCAATGTTTGTTTCAAGAATATCCAACTAAATGTACTCATTGACACAGAAACAGCAAACACTTTCAATGTTTGTTTCATCTGAAGAGAAGGTCACTTATGAAGAAGATATTCCGAAGTTCGTTATCTTTCAATGTTTGTTTCAAGAGTTCAACGAAGTAGAAGGAATCTATGCATCAATGAAGTCCTTTCAACTTTCAATGTTTGTTTCACCGTCGTCATTAGCCTCTCCCCAAGCTATATGAATGTTTTCTTTCAATGTTTGTTTCGCGATAAGGCACCTAATCCTGCTCGAGAACGGAAAGAAACACATGTTCATAGGCTTTCAATGTTTGTTTCCTGAGTAGTTTTCTTTTCTTTTTCTTTTTGTTTTTGTTTGTTGTTTCAACTTTCAATGTTTGTTTCCCGAAACCGAAAAATTCTATGACGGTCTGGGAGAGATTCTTTCAATGTTTGTTTCACGAACTTGGCTTCAGACTAGCATCAGAGCTTCCTGACACATTCTTTCAATGTTTGTTTCCATCGAGGAGAAAACAGTGAAACGTAGTCTGAAGTATATCTTTCAATGTTTGTTTCACGACTACATCACTGTGTGTAGGGACTGCCTCATGACCGAGATCTTTCAATGTTTGTTTCGAGGATTAACCTAGCTTTCCCAACTGGCTTGCTCATCTGTCCTTTCAATGTTTGTTTCTCGTATTAGGAGCCAGCAGGTGGAGAGTTATCGGAGCCCTAACACTGACTTTCAATGTTTGTTTCGAGACTAGGGAAGGAAAACTCGCGCCACCACTCTACCTGAACTTACCCTTTCAATGTTTGTTTCTTGAAACCACGTGGCGGTTACGTGGTTCACTTCATCAGGTCTCACTTTCAATGTTTGTTTCTTGAGGCTGAGGAGAAGTGAGCAACCTAAACCTCGTTAAAAAATCCAAATTTCTTCTTTCAATGTTTGTTTCGGGAAGATGGGGAGAAGAGAATCGTAATCACGCTCAGGATCCTTTCAATGTTTGTTTCAAATTCTCGTGGGAGCTCAGTGAAGAGGAAATCCTTGACTTTCAATGTTTGTTTCGTGGAATATAAATTATATGAAGAAGAGATTCCTGAATTCGACCTTTCAATGTTTGTTTCAACAAAAGTACTCATTGAAAGCACAGCTCACAATTCTCTTTACTTTCAATGTTTGTTTCTGAGGGATCTAAAGACGGGCAAGGTACTGATGATCACGCTGTTCAGCTTTCAATGTTTGTTTCAATTTTGGGCTCCTCCGAAATTTGTGGTACAAAACATGAGAAAGACAGTAAGCTTTCAATGTTTGTTTCATGGCAACCATTGCGGAGTTTTGCTTTATTGTATCGTTTATGTTCTCTTTCAATGTTTGTTTCTTTGCCGTTAGAGTTCAGATACAACAAGTTTGGTGCACTGAGAGACGTGTTCTTTCAATGTTTGTTTCAGTACGTGAACTAGTTGATACATTCGACATATACACTGATGAAGTGATGCACTTTCAATGTTTGTTTCGAGGTATCGAGAAAAGTACACAGTGTACGAATTCGAACTAGAGCTTTCAATGTTTGTTTCTGAAGAAGAAACACTTCTACGTGAACTACAAGACCTAGTCAACTTTCAATGTTTGTTTCTTCTTTCAATGTTTGTTTCATGAGCGAGTTGTGGCATGGTGGGTTCCGCACGTAGAGAAGCTTTCAATGTTTGTTTCACCTGGTGGTAGGTACGTTGCGAACCTACCTTCAGGTGCTCTAACCCTGCTTTCAATGTTTGTTTCGTTAATGACTTAGTTTATTCAATTATTACAAAACCAAGAGCATATACTTTCAATGTTTGTTTCGGAACAAACAAAATTTTACGACGGTTTGGATGAGGAAATTCACCTTTCAATGTTTGTTTCGCACTTAGAAGATTAGCTGATGAACTAGAGAAGAAAACTTTCAATGTTTGTTTCACTCAAAGAGAAAGTTGTGTATCACGCAATGATCAGAGTCTTTCAATGTTTGTTTCGATAGAAGCTCTACTCCTAGGATTGCTGAGTGGTGAACCAGCAATCCTAGTATCCCCTTTCAATGTTTGTTTCGAGAGAGTACTAACCTGTAGAGAAAGTAGAGAGAAACCAAATTACTACGTGTGTGCTTTCAATGTTTGTTTCTTTCTATGCTGCTGCGGGGTCATTAGTTGTAGGGCTTTGTGTCTTTCAATGTTTGTTTCAGAGAGATATTGAGCACTACGTCAATGACTACGTAGGTGCCTTTCAATGTTTGTTTCTTTGCCGTAAGACAACGACCATCCAGCACGGAGACAATATGTGCGACTTTCAATGTTTGTTTCCAGAAAGGGTGTACCCAGTGTATGAAAAGTGTAGAAGTGGCTTTCAATGTTTGTTTCGAGAAACTCATAAATGTCACTGTGCCTGACCCAAGTGCTTACCACACTTTCAATGTTTGTTTCTCGTAGTGTTATCGCTAAGTCAAATCCATGGATTAAAGACTTCTTTCAATGTTTGTTTCAAGCTGTTGGTGGGAGAGCACCAATGTGATCACCTTCAACTAGCTTTCAATGTTTGTTTCTAGAGAAATACCTATCGACATGTTTGAGAGGTACGTACTGTCACAAGTCACCTACCTTTCAATGTTTGTTTCTTTGCCGTAGACCATGACTGGTTCCTGTGTTCTACTTGTTTTGCTTGTTTTTGTGGTTTTCTCATGATTGTTTGCTCTCTTGCAATATTTTACCTTTGTCAAATGTGCTTCTGCCCGATATGTCCTATATTTAAACCTTACCTATTGTTCCTGTGATGGTTCTGGTATTTAAGCTTGTCTCTGGATTTATTTTTGTTTGGGTTGGTGTTTATTTGGGTTGAGTTGTCTGTGTTTGTGGGGGTTGGTTTTTCCTTGGTTTCTGTTAGGTGGTTTCCTGGTTTGGTTTTGTTATCTTATCTTGGTGGTCTTGATGTTGGTGATGGTGTGAGGTTGTTTGGTGGTGGTTTTAGGTCTGTTGTTGGTGAGTGGTGTGGTTGTGGTTTGTGTTGGGTTGATGGTGATTGGGTTTTTGCTACTGGTCTCTGTAGGTCTCTTTATCGTGTTGGTTTGCCGAGTTGGTTGAGGGGTGGTGGTAGGGTTTGGGTTGTTTGTGTTGGTGTTGGTGATGTGTTGTCTAGGGTTGGTTTTGTTGATGTTGGTGGTGTTTGGTTGTGTCTCTATAATTGGTTGTTGGTGAGGTTTCTTGTTGGGGGTGGTTTTGTGGATTTTGTTGGTGTTGGTAGGGTTTCTCGTTGTTTCTCGAGTGTTTGGGTTGGTCGTTGGTTGGTTTGTTGGCCTAGGACTTTTCTTAGGTTTGGTGTTTGGTGGTTGGGTGAGTGTTGTCGTAGGTTTAGGGGTGGTGATTGGTGGGGTGGTGTTCGTGGTCTTCGTTCCTGTATTCGTTACCTTGCTTACTGTTGTGAGGGTGTTGGTGCTCGTGATCTCGTTGCTGAGCTCCGTAGGTTACATGGGTGTGTGAGGTATCTCTCTCCTGGTTCTGAGGTTGCTCATGTGTTGGGTAGGGTTTCCTCAATTTGTGAGTACTTGTGTGAGGTGCTTGGTCTTGGTCGTGAGGTTCTTCGTGATGTACGATCTCTCTTCTCTCGATGAGGGTAGGAGGCGTAGGGTTTTGAGGTTGTTTAGGGATTTTGGTGGTGTTAGAAGGCAGCTCTCTGTTTGGGAGTTTGCTCTTCCTGATGATCCTAGAGTTGTTGGGAAGTTCATTCGTCGTCTTAGGTACTTTGCTAGGGTTTACAGGGTTCGGTTTAGGGTTGTTTACCTATGTGAGAGGTGTTACAGGTCTATTATTGAGATTGGTTTACCTATGTGGAGTGAGGAGGTTGGTGAGGAGGTTCTCTAGCTTTGGTACGTAGGGTCTCTTCTCCTGTATGCAGTTCTTTAGTTCTTGAATTTCCTCCTGTATCCACTTCTCTAGCTCTATTCCTCCAATTGGTCTTGTTAGGTGGTACCTCAGTAGCTTCATTAGTCTCTGCTTCGTGTAGTTGCTTAGCTTTACTGCTCCTGTACTCTCAACTTCGTAATCATCCTCTCTAATCTCTCTTGTCTTTGCTAGTTGTGTTGCTAAGTACTCTGTCGTTATTGGTTTGAAGAGTTCTGCTATGTCTAGACTTAGGCTTGGTCTCTTCCTGTATAGTCTATGGAGGTAGCCTACCTGTGGATTGAGTTTGCTTGCTGCTATGTATGTGGTTAGTAGTTTGTAGAGTAGTGTGTTGAGGTAGCTTATTACTGCGTTTACCGGGTCTCTTGGCGGTCTTCTTGTTCTTCCTCTGAAGTTGTAGGTGCTTGGTACTACTTGTCTTAGGTATTGGAAGTATGTCTTAGCTATTTTAGCCTCTACTTGACGTACTTTCTGTACTGTGTCTACGGTCCATAGCTTCTCTACGTACTTGCTCACATCACCTAGGTACTGTTGCTGTAGTTCTCTGCTGTGGTATCGTAGGTGTAGTGTTTTTGCTAGGTGTGATGTGTGGACTATGTGTTTTGCTGTTTCGAGTCTCCACCTCTGGTCTAGGTACGTCTCTAGTTGATGCTTTAGCCACTTTACTTCGTCTATTGTTGGTATTGCTGCTACTCCTTTACTGCTCTTGAACAGTATCTTTACTCCGCTTCTGTAGAGGTTTCCTAGTGTTGCTAGGTCTATGAGTCCTTCACCTACGATCTCTATGACTGTGTACTGTCTCGGATCCACTACCTCTCCTGTCTCTAGTCTCAGTACGTTGTTTGCTAGTTTGTAGCCGTATGTCTTTAGGACTAGTACCCTCATGTTGGGTGTACCTCTAGTGGTGTTGGTACTGGTGTGAAGTTTAGCTCTACATCACCTAGGTGTACTGGATTTACTTCACTTGCGAAGTTCTTCAGTACCTCACTATATAGCTCAGCCGTTACGTGTAGTTGTTTTAGTAGGTTGCTGTAACCCATCTTCTTGAGCTCTGTCGTAGTTAGTACCTTCCTAAGGTTTTTCAGTTGTACCTCCACTACTCTACCTCTCCTATCCCTTACGGTTGCAACCTCTCTATCAGGTGATACCTCCAGTACTGTCACTAGAGTTCCTGTTGTTAGTCCTAGTGTAGCTACTTGTCCTCTTAGTTCATGTACATCTGTACCTCTCTCGATTAAAGTATCTAACGTTTCGTTGCTAACTACTCTGTGCTTGAGCACTATGGATATGCATGGTCTCATCTCCTCTATGAAGTATGTGTGTAGCCAGTACATTCTATGTACTGTGACGTGTTCGTCCTGGTATATCGGTACTGGGTGTAGTGCTCTTGTACCTCTAACTACGTAACCTAGTTCTCTCAGTCTACGTCTAATACCTTCGTACACTATTTTTCTCAGTGCTCTCTCCATGTCTATGTCGTGACTTGGTTTCTGTGAGTATAGGTACTCTAGACCGTAGTCACGCTGTATGCTTGGTGGTATTCTGCAGTAGGTTACTACTATGTTGCTTCTGTAGTGTGTTACTGGTGCCTGTAGGGTGTTCGTTAGCTCTCTACATAGCTTAGCTACTTCACTGAGTTGCTGTGTGGTTAGTGGTGGTTTGTAGTTAACTAGTTTGTAGTGGTGAAGTGGGTACTGACTGAGATCTTCATCTGCTACTAAGGTACTGAGTACAGGTACTACGTAACCTATCTTCGTAACTAGTTCACTAACTATGTTCTCAAGTACTTGCTGTATGTGACCTACGTACCTGTCCTCTACCTGAAGCTCAATACATAGCTTAGTCCTACTCTCCTCCTCATCTACTCGATAGATTGCCTCTACCTTAGCTACATCTCCTACCTCCTTCACGAATCTACTCATCATCTCCTGTATTAGCTCGGTACTTCGTTCTCTCGGTAAGTACTTTCTCAATGTAGCTAGGTCTACCTCGATAGTTAGTGTTTTACCTACCTTCCTTATCCTGTAGTACCTAACCATCGCTACTGAGATTTACTTAAAGATATATC